>ERZ809074.13-NODE-13-length-258957-cov-48.120752_pt1 | contig 258957 bp, 265 predicted proteins | sample MGYA00520795_ERZ809074 | MGnify/ENA primary metagenome ERZ809074 (study PRJEB31570, sample SAMEA3212989) | Homo sapiens | biome: human-gut; feature: human gut; material: fecal | place: Sweden | collected 2011 ... | reverse complement strand
TTGTTAAGTATTATGACACTTGGTATTATGTGGAAAACGGCGTTCTTAATTGGAATTATACCGGACTCACTAAGTATTACGATACTTGGTACTTTGTAGGAAACGGCGTTCTTAATTGGGATTATACCGGACTCACTAAGTATTACGATACTTGGTATTATGTTGAGGATAGTGTTCTTAATTGGAATTATACCGGACTTACTAAGTATTACGATACTTGGTATTATGTTGAGAACAGTGTTCTTAACTGGAATAAAAACGGTCTTTATAATTACTACGGCAATGAATGGTGCTATCTTACAAACAGTCAGATCGACACTTACTATACAGGACTTGTAAATTATTATGGCACATGGTATTACGTAGAGGAGGGCTTCCTCAATTGGGACTATTGTAGCCTTACAAATTATTACGGAACATATTACGGTGTGGTAAACGGGGTTCTTGACTGGAATTTCTCTGGTGTTTTAAGATACGGCACTACCCTTTATTATGTAAGAAACGGCGTTCTTGATTGGAACTATAAAGGCAAGGCGATGTATTGTACGGGCAAAACATACACCTTCAGAAACGGTGCCGCCATAGATTATGATGGCTATGTTGCCGACGCCGCACAGGCTCTTGCCCTCATGAAATATTATGAGGCTAAGGCGGGCAACACAGTTACATTGGTAGAAGCCGAGGGAATGCCGGATGATGCATACAACGGTGTGGCTGTTAAAGTAAAAATAAGAAGTAACGACGGTTCGGAAGAATACTATACCGCTATTACCGGTAAGAACTTCCAACAGAACACACACCTTACAGGAATTATGGAAAACGAGGGAGACGGTTATCTGTATGTGATTGTTGTAGCCGGCAACTATAACGAGGAGAACTCGGTGGTACTGTCAAATGACGCGATATTAGCTTATCTTGACGGAATGGATTCTTTTACCCTGTTAAATCCAATTAGTGTATATTAATGTTTTATGATATCGGATATAAAGCCGTATCCGTCCGCTGAAATATTTAATAACAAACACAGAAGAAGGTCTGTCGGTTTAACCGGCAGACCTTCATTTTGTCCGAAATTTATTGAAGAATCAGGGTATTTATACTTCTTATTTCATGCCGTCTTCATAAGCCTTGATCATCTTCTTGACCATCTGTCCGCCGATAGAGCCGGCCTGCTTAGAAGTAAGGTCGCCGTTATAACCCTGCTTGAGATTTACACCAACCTCATTAGCAGCTTCCATTTTGAATCTGTTAAGAGCTTCCTTAGCTTCCGGAACAACGTTCTTGGAACTTGACATTTGAAAACACTCCTTTTCATTACAATTTGCGTTTGCATTACTATTTTTTACATTGAGCGTTTTTATATTAAATAAAATAAATGCTAAAAATGTTATTTTTTGTAACTTAATAAGCGGATATTTCAAATGCGTTGTTTGATTCTATATAAAACTCTTTTAAAGACGAGCTCATTATACTCATTATTGTGAATTGATTTTTTGTATTTTTACTCGTTTCGGTGTTATTCTCATAAAATCGGCGGCTTGAATTTCGCTTCAAAACCCACCCAAAAGCTGTCAATTTTCGTTTCAAAAATCATAAAATTTCCAAATCAAAGCCTTTCATATTCTTTGTCGATAAACCCTAAGGCACGGTGCATTAAATCTTGTTGACCGTGTATAGATTGCTCTTTTGCTCGCCGCCGATGAATCGTTTTGAGATCGTTATGTACCCGCCGCTTTCAAGCGAATGCAAAACTTTTCTGCAAGTGGATGCACACATCGAACAGCTTTTCGCAATCATAGGCACCGACCAAAAACTTTGCCCCGCCGAGTCCTTTGCCCGAACAAGAAAAGAATAAACGATAAACTCGTTGGTCGATAATCGTTCATCAAAAATCCTGTTCGGCAAAAGAAAATATTGCCCGCTGCAATTTTTACGCACATGAAAACCTCCTTACAAATTATTCGAGAGAATATTTTGCAGAGTGAAAACTAAAAGAAAAGCACTGTTCAAAAAAACTCCCGCTACTATACGGAGAAAAATCCCCGTTTTGTTCGGGTGTTTTCAGAAAAAATTTACAAATTATTTTCACGCAAAAGAAAAATCCTCACCATACAGGCAAGGATTATCAATATCATTTTACAATTTAGATATTTAATTTTTTAGTATATCAAACAGTTCGGGAATGTCGTTTTACGAGAACTTTCTCAATTCTCAAGTTTTTTTAGAACATTCATAATTGCACCTCTGATTGAAAAATAATGCAGTAATTGCACATTGTCAACCGTAAATGTGCAAATATTGCATTCTTATAGAAATATTATATGCAAAATACGATAGCGCATTCAAATTAAAATTATATTTTTTTAACTTGAAAAGTAGGTTTGCCCAAAATGTAGGCAAGTAACAGAGGTGCACATGAATGGAAAAGTTACCAGAATAATATTGTTTGAAAAAGGATACCGCTGCTTAATAATTGGACTGTAAGATGATTTATGACTTATTAAACTGTCTATCAAATGCAGGCGGTGCAATGTGCCAAATTTTAATTATTTTATAGTTTTAAATATTGACTTTTTATTTGTCATTTGATAGAATAACCGCGGTTAGCTTGTGCTAACTAAAAATTTTAATGTCAAGTTAGCAGTGGCTAATAAAATACGGAGGACAAATATGTTTAAAAAATTATCGATTTCATTGACTGCATTAGTTTTTGTACTTGTACTTATCTGCACTTCGTTCGGTGCGTTTGCAATGGGTCCGAGCGAGGACGGTGTTTACGAAGTGCCGATTGAAATGTGGCACGCAGAAAAAGAAAGAACATCTATGGGTGACAGCTATATTGTTCACACCGCACTTCTTACAGTTGACGGTGATGAAAAAACGCTTACAATAGCTCCTGCCAAAACAACAAGCGATATGCATTTTTGGTATTACAAGGACGGTTCTGTTGAGGGCGACACAGTAGAAGTTGAGCAAAAGAATAATGTTGAAATTGACGGCACTGAATATGAAACGGCTTTTGAATTTCCGATTAAGAGCGACAATGAATTTGTCGGCGTAAAATTTGCCGCTTCGGCTATGCCTTTATCACCTTCTGCAAGAATTAAAATAGATTATGACAGTGCAAAAAAAATCAGAGATGTAAAAAAAGAAACAACCACCAAAAAAGCCACTACCACTACAACGACACCGACAACAACAAATACTACAACGACAGCAACAAATACTACAACTACAACTACAACTACAACAACTACTACAACTACAACAGCACCAACCGTTACCGAGCCTAAAGAGGAAACGGTTAAAAATAAAAAAGTTCCGATCGCCATTGCCTGCGGCGTAGTGGGTGCGGTTGCATTTGTGCTTGTAATGACTGCTGTTATCAAGAAAAATAAACATGACTGATTGGGGCGAAGTATGAAAAAAATATTTAAGAAATTTCAAGTTAAGGATTTTGTGTTTTTGGCTGTCTTATCCGCAGCGATGACATTGTGCGGCGGAATAACGATGCCGCTTGTTATGCACACCACCGTTTTCGGACTGCGTAACATGGCAGCCGCACCTATTTATTCGATTTTCGTGGCAATCGGACTTATGAAAGTAAGAAAGCCGGGTGCTCTCACAATTATCGGACTTTTTTCGGGCGCACCGCTGATTTTCTTTTCGACGGTTATGTTTTTTAACAATTTTGTTTCCGCAATCATAGCGGAATTAATTATGCTTTTGATTTTCAGAGGTTATCAAAAGAAAGTTTCCGTTTTCGTTACAACGGGAATATATATGCCGTTTTCACTGCCGATTTCGGTTCTGTTCAGTCTTTGGCTCAATGGGCAAAGTTACGCTCAGCTTACAGCAAATCCGAAAATTTCTGTTTTAACATCAATCGGCACAATTATATTGGCATTTTTGGGTGCGGCAATCGGAATGAAAATCGCCGCAGAACTTCAAAAGGCAGGTAAATTAAAACCGTACGGAGAAGATGATAATGCTTGAAACATTTGAGGCTAAAAAGCCTTTTTATCCGCTGATTTCATTTTCAGTTTCCGTAATAGTGCTGATATTCGGAATGCTTTTTTCCAAAAATCTTTTGGCTTTTGCTTTTGCCACGGCAATTTTTGTACTTTACTCGGCATTCGGTCTTTTTAAAAGCACATGGAAAATGACCGTTGCAATGGCGATTTGCGGACTTATTATAGGCGGTCTGTCATTTTTGACAAACAGAAGTTTGGACGCATTTTGGCAAACACTTTTAAGAATGATTCTCTTGGGATTGTGTGCCGTGCCGATGGTAAGCACATCACCCTGCGATCTAACACGCTGTCTTGCAAAGCTGAAATGCCCGAGAGTTATAACGCTCGGCATGCTTGTAACACTTAAATTTATTCCGGTTTTAGTGGGTGAAATAAAGCAGATCTGGGAGGCGATGAAGGTCAGAGGTGCAAATATGAATTGGTACCGACCGAGTTGCATTTACCGTGCGTTTATTATTCCGCTCGTTATGCGAATCATCGGAATATCGGATACTCTTTCCCTTTCGCTTGAAACAAGGGCATTTACACTTGATGACAGTACAAGCTCGGTATATAAAGTAATAAAAATAAAAGCAAGGGATTTTGTATTTCTTGCCTGTGTTATCGTGCTTTGCGCAGGCGGAGGTGTTATGATATGGGCATAGCGATAAGACTGAAAGAAGTTTCTTTTAAATATGACGGTGCTAAAGAAAATGTGCTTGAAAATATAAATCTCACCGTGGAATACGGCGAAACCGTGCTTTTGTCGGGCGTTTCCGGCGAGGGAAAAAGCACTCTGCTTTCGATAATAAACGGTGTTATTCCGTTCGTTAATTCGGGCGAATTTTCGGGCAGTGTGGAAATAGACGGCAAGGATGTTACAAAGCTAAAAATCAGCGAGCGTTCAAAGCTAATCGGTACTGTGCTTCAAAATGCGGACGAACAAATTATTTATGATTTAGTAAACGAAGAAATCGCTTTCGGCTGCGAAAATCTTAATATTGCGTCCGAAGAAATCGACAGACGCATTGAACGATTCACAACGCTTATGCAAATAGAAAAAAACGCAAAAACAAAAACACTTTCCGGTGGTCAAAAGCAACGCCTGATAACCGCTTCTACCCTTGCGATGGAGCAAAAAATCATTATTCTTGACGAACCGCTTGCAAATTTGGACACTCATACAGCACACATTTTGCTGAAAGCACTTCGTAATTTGGCAAACAGCGGATATGCCGTTTTAATAGTTGAGCACAGGCTTGATGTTGTGAAAAACTACATAGATAAAGTTATGCGAATCGAAAACAAACAGCTTTTTACAAGTACGGACATAAACGACTTGAACAGCGGAATAAAAACAATTCCTCATGCCGACGGCTCTTTGCCCGGCGAAGTGCTTATAAAAGGCGAAAAACTCTTTTTTGCCGCAGGTGACAGAAATATTATAGATGGACTTGATATAGAAATTCGGGCAGGCGAACGAATAGTTTTGCTCGGTGAAAACGGATGCGGAAAAACCACCCTTATGCGCATGCTTGCAAGACTGAATAAGCCGAATGACGGTATGCTCAGCCAAACAATAACAAAAAGCAAAAAAGCAAACAGCAAATGGTTTTCAAAGGTGGGATATGTTTACCAAAATCCAGTCTATCAGCTTTTTATGCCAACGCTTTTAAGCGAGATTTCCTTTAAGGCAAAAAGCGAGAAAATAGCAAGGGAAATGATAAATGCCTTTGGACTTTCGGGACTTGAGCAGAGGCATCCGCAATCACTTTCCGAAGGGCAAAAACGGCGTGCCTCCATTGCTGCCGTCTGTGCAAGCGAGCCGACCATACTGTTTCTTGACGAGCCGACGGTGGGTCAGGATTACAAAAACCTTTGTAAAACGGTTGAAACCGTAAATAAAATAAACAAGAACCTCGGCACGGCAATTGTTACCGTAACGCACGATAAACGATGTGCCGGTGCTCTTGCAGACAGAGTGCTGATTATGGAGAACGGTAAAATATCACGGCAAGGCGATTACCGCCTCGCAAATGAATTTTTGGATAAATAACTTAATTTAGGGAGAAAAGAAATGATTAAAACAAGACTTATAGAGCAAGTACCTTCTTCAAAGAAGTACATTGCCCTAACAGTTCTTGCGCAGTGGTTGAAAACGGTTGCAAACATCGTTATGATTTTCATTCTTTCAAATCTACTTGCGCAAATTCTCGACGGTAAAGCGTTTGATTTTAAAGGACTTTTGCCTTATTTGGGCGCAATTGCGGCGATTATGCTTGTGCGCTATCTTTGCGGATACGCAAGTTCTCAGACTGCGTTTTTCGCTTCAAGCGAAGTAAAAAAAGTGCTTAGACAAAAAATGTATAAAAAGCTTACACGGATGGGAGCATCTTACAGCGAAAAGGTATCAACATCAGAGGTGCTTCAGGTTTTTGTTGAGGGTGTAGACCAGCTTGAACTTTATTTCGGCAAATATCTGCCGCAGTTTTTCTTTGCTATGCTTGCACCGATAACGCTTTTTGCCGTGCTTGTGTTTGTAAGCTGGAAAGCGTCGTTGGTGCTTCTTATTTGTGTACCCCTTATTCCGCTTTCTATTGTTGCAGTTCAAAAAATCGCAAAAAGACTTCTTAGCAAATATTGGGGAGTATACACAAACCTCGGCGATACTTTCCTTGAAAATATCCAAGGCTTAACAACACTCAAAGTTTATCAGGCGGATGAACGCAAGAATGTTGAAATGAATGAAAAAGCCGAAGAATTCAGAAGAATTACTATGAAAGTTCTTACAATGCAACTCAATTCCGTAAGCGTTATGGATATTGTTGCATATGCAGGAAGTGCAGTAGGTGTAGTAATTGCAATCATTCAGGTAAAAAACGGCACAATCACTTTACCTCAGGCATTTTTAATCATTATGCTTGCAGCTGATTTCTTTTTACCGCTCAGGCTTCTCGGTTCATTTTTCCATGTGGCTATGAACGGTATGGCGGCAAGCGACAAACTCTTTAAGTTGCTTGATACAAAAGAGGACGAACACGGAGCGGAGATTCCTGAAAATCTTGACGGGGATATCGAAATTAAAGACCTTTCCTTTTCTTATGACGGCGAAAAAACCGTACTTAACGATATTTCGGCAACCTTTAAAAAGCACGAGCTTATAAGCATAGTAGGCGAATCGGGTTGCGGCAAAAGCACGCTTGCCTCCCTGTTTTGCGGAACAACTAAAGGCTACATCGGCAGTATAACAATCGGCGGTGTTGAAATTAAAGATATTGATGAAAAAACACTTATGAACAACATCACTGCCGTAAACTTTAATTCCTACATTTTTGCAGGAACGGTTAGGGAAAATATGCTCATAGCTGACAAAAGTGCCAGTGACGAAAAGATGATTGAAGCATTGAAAATGGTAAACCTTTGGTCATTTTTAAGTGAGCAAGACGGACTTGATACTAAACTTAATCAACAAGGCAGCAATTTTTCGGGCGGACAAAGGCAAAGGCTTGCCATTGCAAGAGCCTTGCTTCACAACACACCGATATATGTTTTTGACGAAGTGACTTCAAACATAGACGCCGAAAGCGAAAACGACATTATGACCGTTATTCACAATATGGCTAAAATCAAAACCGTTATTCTTATCTCCCACAGGCTTGAAAATGTGGTAGGCAGTGATAAAATTCTTCTGCTTGATAAAGGCAAAATTGAGGAAAGCGGTACTCATTCTGAGCTTATGTCTCTTAATAAAAAATACAAGCTGATGTATTCCACTCAAGCTGAACTTGAAAAATATGCAAAGGAGGAAGCGTAATGAAAAGAAAACAATCAGGTTCCAAAATTATGATGCGGTTGATAAAACTTGTTAAGCCGCTTGCTTTCTTCATGGTACTTGCAGTTATACTCGGCGTTACAGGCTTTCTTTGCGCAATTCAAATTACGGTGCTTGGCAGTATGACGCTGCTTACAGCTGCAGGTATAAACGGTGGACTTGCAATAAAAACGGGATGTATTTGCATTATTATTTTTGCGGTTTTGCGTGGCTTTCTTCACTATGGCGAGCAAGCGTGCAACCACTATATTGCATTCAAGTTGCTTGCCATTATTCGTGATAAAGTATTCAAATCACTTCGTAGGCTAACACCGGCAAAGCTTGAAGGTAAAGATAAAGGCAATCTGATATCGCTCATAACAAGTGATATTGAACTTTTAGAAGTTTTTTATGCTCACACGATTTCTCCGATTTGTATTGCGTTTTTAACAAGCCTTGTTATGCTGATATTTATTGGCAGATACAGTATTTGGCTTATGCTTGTTGCACTTGCGGCTTACATTACAGTCGGCATTATTATTCCACTTGTATCATCTAAATTTAACAAAAATATCGGTATGACCTACCGTGAAAATTCGGGTGCACTTTCCGGCTATGTGCTTGACAGTATGAGGGGTCTTTTGGAATCAATCAGATACAATTCAACCGATACCCGCCTTAATGAAATGAACGAAAAAACCGATGAACTTAATTCACTTCAAAAGAAGTTAAAGAAAATTGAGGGGCGTAATATTTCAATTACGGATATTTCGATTATCTTCTTTTCAATCACAATGCTTTTAGTTGCAATTTGCCTTTACCAAAAGGGCACAATCGGATTTGACGGACTTATTGTTTCAACCGTTGCAATGATGAGTTCATTCGGTCCGGTTGCCGCACTTTCAAACCTTGCAGGCAATTTGACTCACACCCTTGCAAGCGGCGAAAGAGTGCTGTCAATTCTTGATGAAAGCCCTGTTGTTGAAGAAAACATCAGCGGCAAAGAAGTTGAATTTGACGGTATGGAATGTAAAAATGTAGGCTTTGCATATGACAAAGAGCAAATTCTTGAAAATTTCAATATGGAAATTCCAAAAAACAAAATCATTGCTATAAACGGACCGAGTGGTTCGGGCAAATCGACTGCGCTTAAACTTATGATGCGTTTTTGGGATGTAAACAGCGGCGAAATTGATATGTCGGGTGAAAACATTAAAAATATTAAAACATCATCACTTCGTAACAATCAGAGCCTTGTAAGCCAAGAAACTCAATTGTTTAACGATACGATTGAAAATAACATTAAAATTGCAGATTACAACGCAACAAGAGAAGAAGTTGAAATTGCCGCAAAAAAAGCCTCAATTCACGATTTTATAATGACTTTGCCTAAGGGATACGACACAAATGTAGGCGAACTCGGCGATTTGCTTTCGGATGGTGAAAAACAGCGTATAGGTCTTGCAAGAGCGTTCCTTTGCAACTCTCCTATGATTATGCTTGATGAACCCACAAGCAATTTGGACAGTTTAAACGAGGGCAACATATTAAAATCTATAAACGAAGCAAAGCACGGCAAAAGCATTGTTTTGGTTTCTCACAGAAAGTCAACGGCAAAAATCGCTGACGAAGCTTACACCGTTTACAGAGGAAGATTATCATGAAAAAAGACAGAATCACACGAGAAAAAGAAATGTTACCCGAAATGGTAAAAATTTATTGCCACGGTGTGCATAAATCAAAAAAAGGTACTCTTTGCAAGGACTGCCAAGAACTTACTGATTATGCGCTTTTCAGGCTTGACCATTGCCGCTGGGGAAACGATAAAAACTTCTGCTCGCAATGTCCCTGCCATTGCTACAAACCCGATATGCGAGTGAAAATTAAAGAAGTGATGCGTTATTCAGGACCACGCATTATGCTTTATCATCCGCTTGTGGGCACCATTCACGGTATTGAAACGATAAAGGGCGTTATCAAGGCAAAAAAGGAAAGCAAATAACACCAAAAAATATTGACTCTCATACAAACAAAGTCTTTGCCGAAAGGTAAAGGCTTTTTTCTTTCACGGTGAAAAGAAAAACAGCACCAATGCTCAATTAAGCATCAGTGCCGTTTCACAAGACTTATATTTTCAGTACAAAACGATATTTGAATTTTCTTTTGCAAGGTTTTGCATTTTTTTCGTGTAGCCGTTAATGCAAAAGAACACAAAGTATTCATTTCTGTTTTGCTTGTTCTAATTTACTTTTTTCGCCTTTTCAAGCAAATCATAATATACATTAACATCAAGTGGCTTTTTGGTATATTTGCATTCGCCGAAGATGATGTTATTGAAATTATCTGTTGCGACAATATCAATTTCTGTATCTTTTCTGTCCCACCATTTGCCTATTTTTGTGGGAGTGAAACCGAAAAATAAATGCTAAAAATGTTATTTTTTGTAACTTAATAAGCGGATATTTCAAATGCGTTGTTTGATTTTATATAAAACTCTTTTAAAGACGAGCTTGTTATATGTGAATTGATTTTTCGTATTTTTACTCGTTTCGGTGTGATTCTCATAAAATCGGCGGCTTAAAACCGTATTGCGTTTCGTTAAACAAAAAAATCTTGATAATAAAGCGATTGTATGTTAAAATATTTTCCGTAAATTTTGACAGAGGGTGAAAAATATGTCAGGGCACTCAAAATGGAGTACTATCAAACGTAAAAAGGAAAAGACCGATAATGCCCGTGCAAAGGTATTTACTAAAATCGGCCGTGAAATAGCTGTTGCCGTCAGAGAGGGCGGACCCGACCCTGCCGGTAATTCAAAGCTTAAGGATTGCATAGCTAAGGCTAAGGCTTGCAATGTTCCGAACGATAATATCGAAAGAATCATTAAAAAGGCTGCCGGAGACGGCAATACCGATAATTACGAAAGCATAATCTATGAGGGCTACGGTCCGTCGGGTGTTGCCGTAATAGTCGAGACTCTTACAGATAACCGCAACAGAACCGCAGGCGATATGCGTCATTATTTTGATAAGTTCGGCGGCAATATGGGAACCTCGGGCTGTGTTTCGTTTATGTTTACCCGTGAGGGCGTAATTATTATCGACAAAGAGGATGTTGACGAGGAAAAACTTATGGAGGACGCTCTCGAAGCTGGCGCCACCGATTTCCTCACAGACGGCGATGTTTTCGAAGTTCGCACAGAGCCTAACGATATGGGTGCTGTACGCGATGATCTTGAGGCCAAGGGTTATAAATACCTGACAGCCGAGGTCGATTATATTCCATCTACCTATACAAAGCTCGAAAGTGAAGAGGATATAAACAATATGGGCAAAATGCTCGAAATGTTTGAAGATAACGACGATGTTCAAAATGTTTTCCATAACTGGGAAAACGAGGACGATTACGAAGGCTGACGAATTTTGAATTTAGGGAATATTCTGTTTTAAATTCAATGCGTAATTTAAGTTAAAGACGGCTTGATTTGTTTTTCAAGCTGTCTTTTTTATTTTTCTTTCGGCATTTGTCGAACAAGGTATTGTAAATTAAAATAATACAAAATAATGTTCTTTCGTAGCATAAAAATATATTAACGTACAAACCTAAAAAATATGCCTGATATGATTGACATTTGACAAAACTAATTATACAATGTATCTGAGGAAGATTTGAAAAACATATTTATATATATTTTTTGGAGGTGCTTTTAAATGAGAAAAACAAAAATAATATGCACCGTCGGTCCGGCTACCGATGAGGACGGAGTCCTTGAAAAGATGATAAAAGCCGGAATGAATGTTGCGAGATTCAACTTCTCTCACGGCACTCATGAAATGCATAAAAAAAGGTTTGATGAGCTGGTGGCTCTTAGAGACAAACTTGATCTCCCCATAGCTACAATGCTTGACACTAAGGGTCCGGAGATACGTATAGGCTATTTTAAAGACCACAAAGCCGTAACGCTGAAAGAGGGCGATGATTATATTCTCACCTCGCGAGATATAGAGTGCGACGAAAAGCAGGCGAGCGTTTCCTTTAAGGAACTGCCGCAGGATGTTAAAATGGGCACGATTATCAGAATAAACGACGGTCTTGTATCTCTCAGGGTCGAAAAGGTCGAAGGCTCCGATATTTATTGTAAGGTTGTTGACGGCGGTGTTATTTCAGACCAAAAGGGCGTAAATGTTCCGGATACAAATTTATCAATGCCTTATCTTTCCGAGCACGATATGTCCGATTTGGCGTTCGGGGCAAAGCTCGGATTCGATTTCATAGCGGCTTCATTTATTCGCTCGGCCGCGGATGTTGATTATCTTCGTAATTTTACAAATTCCGTGGGATTTCACAAGGTAAAAATAATTGCAAAAATAGAGAATATGAGCGGCGTCAACAATATTGATGAAATTATTGCCGCTGCGGACGGTATTATGATAGCGCGTGGCGATATGGGCGTCGAAATACCGTTTGAGCTTATTCCGTCAATACAGAAAAAGCTCATCAAAAAGGCATATACGGCAGGTAAGCAGGTTATAACCGCAACTCAGATGCTTGAGTCGATGATAACGAATGCCCGTCCCACAAGAGCAGAGATTACCGACGTTGCAAATGCAATTTATGACGGAACTTCGGCAATTATGCTTTCCGGTGAAACTGCCGCCGGTAAGCACCCTGTCGAGGCTGTTGAAACAATGGCACTTATAGCCGAGACCACCGAGGCAGATATAGACTATCTCACTAAATTCAAAAATGATTCGTCTGAGTACGATAACAGCATAACAAACGCTATTTCACACGCCACCGTTACAACCGCTCACGACCTCGGCGCAAAAGCGATTATTACGGTAACGAAGAGCGGTTCGACTGCCCGTATGATTTCAAAGCATCGCCCGTCTTCTATGATAATCAGCTGCACGACCGATGAAACCGTTTGCCGTCAGATGAATATGTCTTGGGGTATGATACCGCTTATGTGTGAAGAAAAAAATAACTCTGATGCACTTTTCTCTCACGCTGTTGAGGTTGCACGTAAGCACGGTCTCATTTCAAAAGGCGATATCGTTGTAATAACCGCGGGAATTCCGCTCGGGATTTCCGGCACAACGAATATGTTAAAGGTTGAGCGCATAAAGTAATCGGTTTTTGCGTTTTTCTCATGTGTATATAAAAACAAATTATACCGAAAATATTAAGGCTTCGTTATTTGCGGAGCCTTAATATTTTATGTGCGGCGGTGATATATAAATGAGCGATTATGAGATTATAAAGTATATCCTAAACGATATAAACGAGGATCTCGACGATGAAGAAAAAGTGCATCTGCTTTTGAATAAAACGGTTTCAGAAAACAACGAGTGTAAAGAAAGCTTTGGGCAAAGGGCCTCCGACAGGCTCTCCTCTCTTGCCGGAAGCTGGACGTTCGTTATAGGCTTCACTCTGCTTTTGCTCGTTTGGATAACAGTAAATACGGTTATGGCGGCAAAGTCGTTCGACCCGTACCCGTTTATTCTGCTGAACCTTGTCTTGTCGTGCGTTTCGGCTATTCAGGCACCTCTTATTATGATGAGTCAAAAGCGACAGGATGAAAAAGACCGTCGACGCAGCGAAAATGATTATAAAATAAACTTGAAATGTGAGATTCTGCTTAAAAATATGCATTATAAGCTCGACAGGATAATCGAATGTATTGATGAAAATCAAAATTAGGCAGAAAAGCCGTATGACGCATAATATATAAAATTCTCGTTTTTTTAACAGAATTATTTGCATTTCTACAAATTGATGTTTTGCTTGCCCATTGATATAATTATAATCGGTATCGCGGTTATGCAATACCGATAATCTTTCTTCCAAGGTGAAATATATGCATATAAAACTACTTGCTCTTGATATAGACGGAACTCTTGTTACCACCGAAAAAAATATACCGGCAGGCAATAAGACGGCTATACGGAGATTTATGAAAAACGGCGGAATAGTCACAATAGCATCGGGTAGACCGATAAGCGGCGTTACGCGTTATGCCGAGGAGCTGGGGCTTAACGTCGGCGGCGGTTATGTTATAACATATAACGGATCGCGCATTTTTGACGCGCGCACGGGTGAACTTTTGTACGAAAAAAATCTCTCGGCGGAGCAGAGTGCCCGTATTATCGATGTCGCCGAAAAGTATAATGTCCCGATAACCACATACAAGGGCGATACAGCGGTTACCGACAATGCCGACGACAAATATTTTTATCTTGAGGTAAATCTCAATAACTTGGGACTGCAAAGAGTTCAAAGTCTGCGGAAAGAGGTTACTTATCCCGTGCCTAAATATCTTATAACGGGTGAGCCCGATTATATAACCGAGACAGAAAAGCTGTTTAAAAACGAGCTTAGCGGAGTTTCGATATTTCGCTCCGAACCGTTTTTCCTTGAGATAACGCCTCTTATGGTAGATAAAGGTACCGCACTTATGTGGCTTGCCGACAGTCTCGGTATAAGGCGCGAGCAGGTTATGGCATGCGGAGACGGATACAACGATATTACAATGATAAGCGAAGCCGGTATCGGTGTAGCTATGGAGAATGCTCAGGAGCCTGCGAAAAACGCAGCCGACTTTGTTACTCTTTCCAACGATGATAATGGCGTAGCGGCAGCAATAAAGAAGTTTGCTCTTTAATTATTCAAGCGTTGCTAATGGCTTTAAGGGGATACATAATTGGAAAACACATCTGAAAAAACACAGAATACAACTGAAAACAGCGACCCGAAAAAGGAAAAGAAAAGACTTAAAGCTTTAAAGCCTTTGCAAAAACTTAAAGCTTTAAAGCCTTCGCAAAAAATAATGCTGATTGCGGCTGTTTTTGTTTTAGCGGCGGCAATAGTATTGACGTCGGTGTTAATTGTCCGCGGCAATAAAAAGAAGCGTGCTGCAGTAATCGGCGAGACTCAGACCGAGGCCGCTGTTACCGATGCGGAGTTAGAAGTTTTCGGCGAGGATGAGTCTGTTTCGTCAGAGGAAGAAACCACCTCGGCAATTTTATTTGAAATTGATGAAAAAATGAAAAACGTGCAGATTGCCACCAGTGACAGCAAAAAAGATGAGGACGCTGAAATCAACCGTGATTACGGTACCAATTCGTCGCGCCTTGCGCCGGCAAAATCTCCGCGCCTGAACGGCAGATTAACGGGCGTTCCGCTTTCATCAGACAGTATGTACACGTCCTCTTTGCTGTCTTTAAAATACGTGAACCGTGATTTTATGTCGGGACTTATCGATATAGACGGTACACTTTTTAATTTTGATTCGTCACACAACCCGATAAGAGGGCATAAAGCCGTAAGCGATGTGCAGTATTATTTCAACGATAACGGTGCTCTTTCCTCTATGGTAGGTATTGATGTGTCTCATCATAATGGTAAGATAGATTGGGCGGCGGTGCGAGCTGCAGGCGTTGATTTTGCTATAATACGTGTCGGATTTCGCGGATACGGCGACGAGGGAACACTCAAGCTTGATTCACGCTTAAACGAAAATGTTGAGGGTGCTTTGAATAACGGCATACAGGTAGGCGTGTATTTTTACAGCCAGGCGGTTACGGTTTACGAGGCCGTGGAGGAAGCGAGCGTGGCTGTAAACTATTCGAGAAAATATAATATAACGTTACCCATATATTTTGATACGGAGTTTTCAAACAGTGAGCATTCGGGCAGAGCAGACCGCCTTACGGCAAGCCAGCGAACCAACATTGCCGTTGCATTTTGCGAGGCCGTAAAAAATGCAGGATACAAACCGGGAATTTATGCGAGCAAAACGTTTTATACCGATGAGCTGAATTTTTCGCGTCTTTCAAATTATGAAATTTGGGTTGCGCATTATACGAGTGAAACCACGGATTTTAAATATGACTATAAGGTATGGCAGTATACACCCAAGGGTAGGGTAAACGGAATTCCGAATGACACCGACATAAACATAGCTTTGTTTGATTACGGAAATAATGACGATATGAGCGACAGGGGCGGCAGCGTGGCGTTCTTTGATTCTGACACGGATATTCAAAACGCTCTGAATGCGGAGAACAGCATAAAGAAATATCAGCTGTTCAGAACACAAACACTTTATAATTCCGCGCAATCGGACATCGATTTTGTTAATCAGCCGGAAGTAAAAGCAAAGCTTTTTGATGCGCTTGAGAATTTGAAAAACAAACTGGGATTTTTGGCGGAGCCCACCAAAAACAGCGAAAATGATGAAACCACCGGTGAGCTGAGTGAGGAATAGACGGATATAATATAGTTTTAAACTTCCTATTCCCGTGTGAGGCGAACTTAAAGCCTTACGGGCTTGTGTAATTTGATTGCGATTTGAGCCCTGCCTGCAAAAATTTAGGCTTGCTTTAGTATATCTCGGCATCATCCTTAAAACTCGTTTTTCCTCCGATTTGCCTAAAAATTGAAAACATTTAATAAAAAATCAAAATACCACTTGATTTTATCGCTCCGATATAATATAATACTAAAGCACTTCGGGGTGTGGCGAAGTTTGGTATCGCGCTTGGTTCGGGACCAAGAGGCCATGGGTTCAAGTCCCGTCACTCCGACCAAAAAAGGTAAGTATCGTAAGATGCTTACCGTTTTTTATTTATCCGCAACTTTTTGTAGCTATGCAATTGTTTTTGTGATACAATCATTTACAGAATATACTTTGACTTGTTAAGGAGCGCGCTATGAAAAGATTATTAAAAAACGGAACGGTAGTCAATGTCTTTACGGGTGAGCTCATAAAGACGAACGTTCTTTTTGAAAACGGAATTATTTTGGGTGTGGACGACTACGGTGACGATGAAGCAGATGAAGTAATCGACGCTGCCGGAAAATATATTTGCCCGGGCTTTATAGACGGGCATATACATATCGAAAGCACAATGCTCACTTGCCCGGAATTTGCCAAAACGGCGGTTTCTCACGGTACGACCGCGGTAATAGCCGATCCGCATGAAATTGCCAATGTCAGCGGCAAAGACGGCCTTCGCTATATGCTTGAATCAAGTGAGGGCCTTCCGCTTACCGTGTATTTTGTAATACCGTCATGTGTTCCGGCAACAGGCTTCGACGAATCGGGCGCGGTTCTCTCGGCGGATGATATAGAGGAATTCTATTCGGAAAGTCGTGTTCTCGGGCTCGGCGAGGTTATGAATTATGTCGGCGTGGTTGCCGGGGACGGCGAGCTTGAGAAAAAAATCAAATCCGCATTGTCTCGCGGACTTGTTGTAAACGGTCATGCTCCGCTTTTGTCGGGCAAGCCGCTTGATAAATACATTTCCGCGGGAATAGGAGATGACCATGAATGCTCTTCTGCCGATGAAGCCAAGGAGCGCATACGCAAGGGGCAGAGAATAATGATAAGGCAGGGAACTGCGGCGAGAAATCTTTCGGGGTTGATTTCGTTGTTTGACGACCCGTGGGAGCAGAGATGCCTTTTGGTGACTGATGATAAACACCCGGCTGACCTTATCTCAAACGGCCATATAGACAGTATAATCCGCTCTGCCGTGCAAATGGGCAAAAGCGCCGTCACGGGTATAAGAATGGCGACCCTCCATGCTGCGGAGTGCTTCGGACTTAAGAATACAGGCGCCGTAGCACCCGGTTACAAAGCGGATTTGCTTGTCCTTGATGACCTTGATAAGGTAATCGTGCGCGATGTATACAAAAACGGAGAAAAGGTTGTTTCGGACGGCAAAACGCTTTGTTTTGATATGCCGAAAATAAATGATGCTCTCGAAAAGAAAGTGCGTAGCTCGTTTAATTTGCCCATGCTGTCTTCGTCTGATTTTGCTGTCGATTATAACGGTAAAAGAAAATGCCATGTTATTTCCCTTGTGGACGGGCAGCTTTTGACCGATGATTTGGTATCGGATATTGATTTCGACTGCAATAACGGCATAGATATCGAGCATGATATATTGAAAATAGCCGTTATTGAAAGACATCACAACACGGGTCATATAGGAAATGCTTTTATAAAGGGTATCGGACTTAAGGAGGGTGCCATAGCATCTTCCGTGGCGCATGATTCGCACAATCTTATTGTGATAGGCACAAATACCGATGATATGGCGTTTGCCGCAAACCGTATACGTGAGCTCGGCGGCGGTATAATTTCGGTTAAAAACGGAAAAGTCGTGGCCGAAATGCCTTTGCCGATAGGCGGACTTATGTCGTGTGAAACAGCGGAAAAAGCGGCGGAAGAAAACGAAAAGGTGCGCGAAAGCGTGTATTCTCTCGGTGTGCCGAAGGGCTTTGAGCCGTTTATGATTATGTCGTTTTTGAGCTTGCCGGTAATACCGCATTTAAAGCTTACCACTAAGGGCCTTGTTGATGTTGATACTCAGAGAAAGGTTCCGCTTGCGGCGGAATAAATAAACTGTATTTATAAGAGTTTTTGTTGATATTATGCCGTGTGAAGCATTCTTTCACACGGCATTTTTGCGCTTAATAAATTATTAATTTTCTTGTAATTATTTGTTGCTTGATTTTGTCGAACAGTATTATATAATGGAGTTGTAAATTAAATCAAAGGATGTAACTGCGGTGGAAAAGCAAAGGTTAAGCATTGTTGTAAAACAAAATAATTTGTTTAAAAAAATAATATTTGTTCTGTCATTGTTGATTATTTTAATCTCAATACTGCTTGCGGTGTTCGGAGTCAAATATAATAAAACCAAGCAAAATCTAAAAACGGTTGCGGCACAAAAGGCGGCTGTGGAGCAATCGCTGAGTGAACGGGAATCGTTATTTGCGGATGAAAAGGGCAGTCTGAACGGCGAAATATCAAAGCTTAATGAGCAGGTGTCGCTTAAAAGGGAACAAGAGAGCAGGGCACTCGCCGAAGCCAATGCCGGCAAAGTTGTTTACCTGACCTTTGATGACGGCCCGTCGCCTAACACTCCGAGGATAATCGATATCCTGAATGAGAACGGAGTTAAGGCGACTTTTTTTGTGAAAAACGGCGGTAAGTATAACGGGTATATGAAAAACATAACCGAATCGGGAAACCAAATCGCGCTTCATTCATATTCTCACAATTATCCGCAGGTGTATGCTTCGGAGCAGGCGTTTTTTGACGATTTGCAGAAAATATCCGATCTCGTATACAATGAAACGGGAGTCCGTACAAACATATTTCGTTTTCCCGGAGGCAGCAGCAATACGATAAGCCGTAAGTATTCGCCGGGGATTATGACGACGCTGACAAAAGAGGTACAAGAAAAAGGATACTGCTATTTTGATTGGAACGTTTCTTCGGGTGACGCCGTTTCAAGGGAACAGCCTAAAAACACTATAATAGAGAATTGTAAAAAAGTACCGAAATCCAACACAATAGTTGTGCTTTTGCACGATTCTGCGGTGAAAAACACAACTGTGGAGGCACTTCCCGAGATAATCGCATATTATAAAAGTATGGGTTACAGCTTCGGCGTTTTAAGCGAAAAAACATATCCGGTGCATCAAAAAGTCAATAATTGATGTGTGCCCGATTTTTTTGTGTATATTCAATATGAACTAAAGCTTGCGGTTGTTATTTTGCACAAACATTTAAAATTGTTTTGATTTGTCTTTGGAGGTACAGCCGAATTATTGCAAAATCCCCCATATATCGTGTCAAAGCCGTTGACGAGGACAAGTTTTGTGGTATAATATGTTAACGGTACGAAGAAAAAACATTATTATATATCAATATTTGGGGAGAATAACTATGTACGTTAAAGATGTTCTTGTTCAAAATCAGGTAGGACTTCATGCTCGTCCTGCAACCTTCTTCATTCAGAAAGCCAATGAGTTTAAATCTTCTATCTGGGTTGAAAAGGAAGAGAGAAGAGTTAACGCAAAGAGCCTTCTCGGCGTTCTTTCACTCGGCATAATGGGTGGCACAAAGATCAGGATCATTGCCGGCGGCCCCGATGAAGAACAGGCCGTTGAGGAGCTTGTTAAGCTTGTTGAATCAGGCTTTGCCGAGTAATTTAAATATTCAATTAAAACGGCACACCGTATTTTCTTCGGTGTGCCTTATTTTTTAACGAAGGGCGGTGAGTGCTTTGAATCCGAAAATGAAAATACTCAGAAAAAAGGCGATGAGCCTGCCTCTTTTGCCGGGTGTTTATATTATGAAAAATGCCGATGGGGAAATAATATATATCGGTAAAGCAAAAGCACTTAAAAACCGCGTCAGCCAGTATTTCGGCTCGCAAAATCGCCATCCGGTAAAAGTACGTAAAATGGTGGAAAATGTCGACCGTTTTGATTATATAGTAACGGGAAGCGAATTCGAAGCTCTCGTTCTTGAGTGCAGTCTGATAAAACAGCATTCGCCGAAATACAATATTCTTTTAAAAGACGATAAGGGTTACAGCTACATTCGCATATCCGAAGGTGAATATCGCAAGATTTCCGCCGTGTTCAATAAAAAAGATGACGGTTCGGAGTATATAGGTCCGTATCTCAGTTCGTATTCGGTAAGGCAAAGTGTGGACGCGGCCAATAAAATATTCAAATTACCGCAGTGCAACAAGGTCTTTCCGCGCGATTTCGGCAAGAGCAGACCATGCCTTAATTATTATATTTCGCAGTGCTGCGGACTTTGTACGGGTAAAATAAAAAAATCCGATTATGACGAGGCGGTGGACGGCGCGATTGCGTTTTTAAAGGGTGACAGCCGCGATATAATCGCCGATTTGCGTGCCAAAATGGAAAAGGCGGCAGAGGAGCTTGATTTTGAACAGGCTGCAAAGCTGCGCGACCGCATTAACTCCATAGAGCGAATTAAAGAAAAGCAAAAGGTTGTTTATAAATCCGTCGAAGAGCAGGATGTGTTTGCAACCGCTGATATTGACGGCAGTGTGTGCCTTGCTGTTTTAAGGTTTTCAAACGGCAGACTTTTTGACAGCGAGCATTTCTTCTTCGATGACCCCGGTGATAAGAAGGGTATGCGCTCCGATTTCATCACGTCCTATTATTCTATGCGAGACAATATTCCGAAGCGCGTTACTGTAGACGGCGAGGTTGCCGACAGAGAGCTTTTGGAGCAATGGCTTTCCGAGAAAAAGGGCAAAAAAGTTACGGTCTTTGTTCCGGCAAGGGGCGAACAGCTCGAAATAGTTAATATGTGCCGTAAAAACGCCGAGGAAAAGCTGGCGATTAAAAAGGGCAGAACCGGAAGAGAGATAGCCGTTCTCGACGAACTTAAGGATTTACTAGGTCTCAAAAAGACGCCGGAGTACATTGAGTCCTACGATATATCGCATACCGCAGGGCAGGATTCTGTTGCTGGTATGATAGTTTTTAAGGGCGGTAAGCCTTATCGTAAGGCGTATAAACGTTTTTCCATAAAGAGCTTTGACGGTAACGACGATTACCGCGCTATGAATGAGGTTCTTACAAGACGCTTTTCCGAATACGAAAAAAGCAAGGATTCAACCGAGGGCTTCGGTAAATTGCCGGACCTTATACTGCTTGACGGCGGCGTTGGGCAGGTCCATGCCGTAGAACCCGTGCTTCGTGAATTCGGACTTAAAATTCCGCTTTTCGGTATGGTAAAGGATAATCGACACCGCACGCGTGCCATTTCGGGTGACGGCGGCGAAATAGCCATAAATTCAAAGCGACAGGTGTTTACGCTCGTTTCCGAAATACAAAATGAAGTACATCGATTTTCTGTGGCATATCATCACCAAAAGCATGCAAAACGCGGGCTTTCGCTATCTCTTACCGAGATAGAGGGCGTCGGAGAAAAAAGAGCATCCGCGCTTTTAAAATATTTTAAAACCATGACTGCAATTAAAAACGCTGAGGTTGATGAGCTTTCAAAGGCTCCGGGGATAACCTCTGCCGTTGCACAAAATATATATGATTATTACAGAACAAAGGATTGTTTAAAATGATTAACTCGGTTATATTCGATCTCGACGGAACTCTTCTTAACTCTCTCGACGACCTTGCAGACAGCACTAATTACACGCTCAGAACCGCGGGCTACCCGGAAAGGACGCGCGACGAGGTGCGCAGGTTTGTCGGAAACGGTATATATAAGCTTATCGAGAGAGCCGTTCCCACAGGCACCGATAAGGCGGAAATAGATAAGTGTTTCGATATATTTTGCCGCAATTACAAAAAAAATATGGCAAATAAAACAAAACCGTATCCCGGAATTACGGATATGCTAAAAACCCTTTATGAAAACGGCTTTAAGCTTGCCATAGTTACAAATAAGGCTGATTTTGCCGCACAGGAGCTTTGCGGCGAAATGTTCGGCGATTACGTTAAAACCGTTGTCGGAAGCGTAAAAGAGCGCAGAAACAAGCCCTATCCCGACAATGTTTTGTTCGCTATGGATAAGATGGGTGCCGAAAAGAGCGAGACCGTATATGTAGGCGACAGCGAGGTTGATGTCGAAACGGCAAAAAATTCGGGGCTGAGTGTTATTGCCGTGCTTTGGGGCTATCGCGATATAGACGTTCTCAAAAAAGCCGGAGCGGAAAAAACCGCGAAAAATGCCGAAGAATTAAAGAATATACTCTTAAATTTAAAAAAATAGTGAAAACTGTTGACAATTGTGATAAAATAATGAAATAATATTAGAAGCATTTTATGGAGAGATCTTATGAGAGTTATTACCGGTATAGCCAGAGGACGTAAGCTTGTGACTCTTGAGGGCGAAGAAGTGGTGCGTCCCACTACCGACAGGGTAAAAGAGGCTATGTTCAGTATAATACAGTTTGATATTCCGGGGAAATCTGTGCTTGACCTTTTTGCGGGGTCGGGTCAGCTCGGAATTGAGGCTCTTTCACGCGGTGCCGAAAAGGCTGTGTTTGTTGATAAAAGCGCAGAGGCTTTTTCCGTTGTTAAGCAAAACCTTAAAACCTGCGGTTTATCTGATAAAGCAACGGTTATAAATTCCGACAGCTTTGGTTTCCTTCGCAGCACCGCAGAAAAGTTTGATATAATTCTCATTGATCCGCCGTATAGCAGGCAAATGGCAGAAACAGCTCTGTCTCTTGTCGACGGTGTTTTAAAAGACGGCGGCATTGTAATGTGTGAAACCGATTACCGCGAGGACTTGCCGGAAGAAGTCGGTGATATTAAAAAATTTAAGGAATATAAATATTCCAAGACTAAACTCACTACCTATAAAAAGTAATTCGGAGGGGTTTTCTTGAAAACGGTTATATGTCCCGGCAGTTTTGACCCTGTTACAATGGGGCACCTTGACATTATCCGCAGAAGCGCGAAAATGTTTGATAAGGTCATCGTTGTCGTAATGACAAATTATCATAAAAAAAATAATTATGCCTTCACGTCGGAGGAGAGAGTTGAGCTTTTGAAGCGCTGTACCGCAGATATGCCAAACGTCGATGTGGACCGATACGACGGTTTGCTCGCCGATTATGCGCGCCGCAAAGAGGCGGTTGCCATAGTAAAGGGCCTTCGAGCGGTTTCGGATTTTGAGTACGAATTTCAACAGGCGCTCACAAATAAAAAACTCAATAACGAGCTTGAAACGGTATTTATTACAACGCGAGCCGAGAATATGTACTTGAGCTCCAGCGTGGTAAAGCAGGTTTGTGAGCTCGGCGGTGACATTAGCACATTCGTTCCTGCTGAAATACGTGAGGACATCATCAAAAGAATAAAAAAATAAACTGAGAGACAGCAAATAAGAGGTGTAAAACAAATGACTATTGAAAGCTTAATAGAGGAGCTTGAGCAGATTATTGATGAGGGAAAATCCGTTCCCTTTACTTCTAATCAGATAGTTGACGTCGAAAGGCTCAGAACCACTATCGAGGATATGAGGCTTAATATGCCCGATGAGCTTATGCAGGCGAGAAAAATAGCCTCCGAGAGAAAGGAAATACTTACTGCGGCGCAAAGCACCGCCGAGGGGATTATTACCGCGGCAAAGAAAAAGGCCGATGAGCTTATTTCCGAGCACGAGATAACGAAGGGCGCCGAGGCCGAGGCTGAAAATATTATGGCGGAAGCACGTAAAAAGGCAAACGGTATCGTCGAGCAGGCGAGAGGGACTGCAGCGGAGCTTACAGAGCAGGCTCAAAAGTGGTCAAACGATATGCGTAAAAGCGCAGGCGAATACGTTGAGAGGGTTGTATCTATGGCAGACGAGGGTCTTACCAACTCCGTAAATGAAATAAGACGCGTGCGTCAGTCTCTCAAGGCTGCCGCTCAGCACAAAAAGGCTCCCGAAGAGAGCAAGTAATTTTTGCTGCCTTATATAGTATTTTATTTCGCCTCGTTGCATATATTTGCTTCGAGGTGAATTTATATGTTCGTATACTCCGTAAAGAAAAGGCAGGTAAAAATGGCTCTGCTTGTGTTTTTTGTGGCATTGCTTGCAGTCGCGCTGATTATTGTTTCTCATCATACGGCAGAGGCGGGAAAAACGGCGGCGCTGAATATCAGAGCAGCTTCCTCCGAGGACAGAATAGCGTATCTTTCGCAGTTCGGCTGGAGCGTAAAAGAAGATCCGGTTGAGGTTTGCGAAGTGATTATTCCCGCGGAATTTGATGATGTATACGAAAAATACAATGAGCTTCAAAAGGAACAAGGCTTTGATTTATCCTTGTATGCGTCGAAACGGGTAAAGCGTTGGACATATGAGATTACAAATTATACGGGCTACGAAAATACCGGCTTTATCCACGCAAATATCTTGGTGTATGACGGCAAGGTGATAGGCGGAGATGTGTGCTCAACAGAGCTTAACGGCTTTATGCACGGCTTTGCAAAGCCTGATAACACCGGCGAATAAATAAGGAGAAACGGATGAAAAAAGAGCGGATAGATAAGCTTATAGCAGGCAGCGGTAAACTCAGCAGAAAAGACGTGGCAGGTCTGATTTTTCACGGCAATGTTACGCTTAACGGCAGGACTGTCAAAAGCGGCTCCGAAAAGGCTGATGCCGATTCGGACGAGATTAAAGTATGCGGTGAAATTTTCACAATAAAAAAACATATATACATAATGCTCAATAAGCCGAAAGGCGTTGTTTCGGCAAGCGACGGAAAGGGCGAAAGAACCGTTTGTGACCTTGTCCCCGAGGAGCTTATGCGCCGTGGGCTGTTCCCCGCCGGCAGACTCGATAAAGATACTACGGGCTTTGTGCTGATAACCGATGACGGCGAGTTCGCACACCGTATTCTCTCACCGAAAAACCACATTGATAAAACGTACGTTGTGTCTCTTCGTGACAATATCGAAGAAGAGGCCGTTTCGTTACTCGAAAACGGCATTACTCTTCGTGACGGGACGGCTTTTTTGCCGTCAAAAATAAAAATACTCTCCGATAAAGAGTGCGAAATTACTATTTGCGAGGGTAAATATCATCAGATAAAGCGTATGTTTTGCGCCGTCGGAAACGAGGTTACAAATCTTCGCCGTATAAAAATGGGACGACTCTTCCTCGATGAAAGGCTGAGAGACGGCGAGTGCCGCGAAATAACAGCCGATGAATTAAAAATGATTTCCGAAAAAGAATAAGTTGATGCGGTATTCGCAAAGCTCCCTTTACGGGAGCTTTTTTGACGTAAAAGAACAGGACGCTCTCCGAAGGAAGCGTCCTGTTTTGCTTATTTTAGTCTATTTAATGAATTTATGACTTTCCCTTACTGCCATACTGTCGCATCGCTCATTTTCCGGATGACCCGCATGCCCCTTGAGCCAAACAATATTAAGACTGTGCTTTGATATGAGCGTCAAAAGCTCATCCCATAAATCGGAATTCAACGCCGGCTTGCCGTCGCTCTTTTTCCAACCCTTCCTTTTCCAGCCCTCTGCCCAGCCTTTTGTTATGGCGTCCGCAACATATTTTGAATCCGTATAAAGAGTTACGTCGCACGGCCTTTTAAGCGCCTTAAAGCCCTCTATTACCGCGGTCAGCTCCATTCTGTTGTTTGTGGTACTGCGTTCTCCGCCTGACAGCTCTTTTTCAGCCGAACCGAAACGCAAAATTGTACCCCACCCTCCGGGACCGGGATTTCCGGAGCACGCACCGTCGGTGTACATTTCAATTTTGTCAAGCTCTTTTTTCATGTGTTCACATCCGATTTGCTATAAAATCACACAGATATTTTAACATTAAATTCGCATTAAAACAACAGATTATTTTATAGCGACGGGGCAATAATACTTTTATGCATATATCCCTCTTTTTTCCCGAAGTGCGGAATACGTATGAAAGGTACGGTGGTTTTGTGAAAGCGGTAATAGCATCTGAAGTCAGAAACGGATTTTTTAATGATGATTTTTTCGGTACGCCTAAAATTCTTTTGCCTTTACTCGGTAAACCGCTGCTCGGCTATATGACCGATATGCTTTCTTTTTACGGAATGAACGAAATTGTGCTTTTGCTTGATGCGCAATCGGAAAAAATAAGCGAGTATTTAAAAAATAATCCGACTTGCGGAGCAAAGGTTAAGCCGGTTATCGGAAAAAGTATAAACGACGCTTTAAACTCACTTTTCTGTTCCGATGAAAAAGATGATGACAACGTTTTACTGATAACCGACAACGTGCTTTTTGATTTTGATTTGAGCGAAGCCGAAAAATATCACCGAAGTATGGGGGCGGATGTAACCGTAATAATCACGCATTGTGACGGAGTTACCGGAGAGAAGCTTGTTTTCACGTCACCGTCCGGCAGAATTACGGGCTTTTCGGGGAGCGTCGGCAGGTGCGGCTTTCTTACGGATAAGGCGGACACGGGCATTTATATAATTTCCGGCAAAATATTAAAAATGCTTCGCGACCGCACAATCACGGCTTTTTCAAATGAGATACTGCCTGAATTGCTCTCACAAAATAAAAGTCTTTTTGCATTTCGGTGCGCCGGTTACAGGCGCGGTATAAATACGGTATTATCATATTTAAAATGTACTCGCGATATGCTTGACGGAAAAACAGTATTTCCTCTGTCGGAAATATGCGACGGCATATATTCAAACAGCGAACTGCCTTGCGGCAAATACAATATTACGCCGCCTGTGTTTATAGGTGAAAATACCGAAATTTCGGACGGAGCGGATTTAGGACCGTATACCGTAGTGGGCGACGGCTGTTTTATAGGCGAAAAAGCATTTGTTCGCGGCAGTATTATGCTCAATAAATCCGCAGCCTTACGCGGAGCCGATATATCGGGAGCCGTTATGGGTGTAAATTCGGTTGCGGAGGAAAACAGCAAAATGTCTTTAGGCAGCGTGCTGTGTGAGAAAACGACTGTCGGCAGAAATATGGCGGTGGGCGAAAATATAAAAGTCACACCGAAACCGCACGGCGGTATTTCCGTGCCCGAAAGTCAGCCGCAGGCTTATTATTACGCCGAAAATATTGCCGCTTTAGGCAGCCGCGGTACCGATTCGCTTTTCGGCGATTTTGATATAGGCCTGTTTTGCAAAGTCGGCAGAGCCTTGGGCAGCTGTGAATTCGGTACGCGAACAGGAATAGGGTACGATGACAGCGTTTCTTCCGCAGCGGCTGTAAAGGCCGTTACGGCGGGACTTATATCCTCGGGCTCGCACGTGTTTGATTTCGGCAGATGCTTTTTGTCAGAAGTCGCTTTTTTCTCTTCTTTTTGTTCTCTCGGCTGCGGAATTTACATTTATTCGGAAAAGAACGGTATTCATTCGGCGTTTTACGGAAACGGCGGATTGCCGTTATCACCCGATTTCGAGCAGGAACTTGAGCGCCGTGCAGAAAACGGCGAATTTCGCCGTTGCTCGGCACAGAATATGCGAGCCGTCTCCGATATGTCAAGCATGAGTAGTATGTATCGCCGAGAACTTTTGAGACAATCGGGAGATATGCTTTCGGGTATTTCGGCCAATGTAATGAGCGATAATAAGGACATACTTTTACTTATGGAGGATTGTCTTTTATCACTCGGCTGCGGTAAAGGCGATGACATCACGTTTAAGATAACAAGAGGCGGCACGGAGGTTTCGGCATTTTGCCGTGAATGCGGGTGGATCAATATGGATAAGCTGCTTTCGTTGTGCTGTCTGTATGAGTTTCAATGTGGTCATGATGTTGCTGTGCCGTATGATGCTCCGGCAGCTATAAATGATATGGCAGACGGATATGAAAAGCGTGTTTTGCGGTACCCCGTGCAGGCGAAGACGCCTGTTCGCGATGAACTCAAATATCTGTCATCAAAACAGATTTTTTTGCGTGACGGGCTGTTTATGGCGGTAAAAATACTCGGTATAATGCGCGAGACCGGATATTCTTTCCCAAAACTGCTTTCACAGATACCTGAATTCTTTGTAAAACACAAAACCGTCAGCTTTTTCTCCGTTCCCGAAGATATTTGCAGAGCTTTCCCAAATGACACCGTTTATCCGTCTCATAACGGGGCGGTAATGTATCGCAGAGGCGGCAGAGTGCTGCTGAAGCCGTCTGAAAACGGCAAAACAATCGAGATAGTCACAGAGGCACTGAACTATGAGGTGTCGTGTGAGCTGTGTGATGATATTGAAAATAAACTGAGAGATTTAGGCTCTGTTCTCAATTGACATCCGAGGCAAAAAATAGTATTATATTATAATCCATGATTATGCGGTGGAGTGGTGCCGTATCTTGATTAGGATTTTACCTGCTTTTTGTACGTCTTGAAAAGCAGGATACATATATTCATTTTTTATTAAGGAGATTTTTAATGTTAAAGAAAAAAACAGAGAGACTTATTCCGCAGTCGGATCAGCCTAAAAAGCAGGTCAGCCGCGGAAAGGTAACTGTACCCAAAAACTCGAAACAAAACGCTCTCTCTACCGAAAAAAACAGTCTTGAGAACCGCAAAACAGCAAAAAAACCAACTTCCGGCAAGAAAAATTCCGCCGGTCAGAAAAAACAAAATCCGCAAAAAACAAAAAATCAAAATTCAAAAACACAGCAAAAATCCGTTCAGAAAAACGGTACTTCAAGGCCTGTGAAAAACGAGCGCAAGACAACCAAAGCATCCGGCAACTCAAAGGGTCAGAGTAAGCGCCGCGGCAAAAAGAATAATGTGCCGCTTAAAATTGCGTTTCTCGGCGGACTCAATGAAGTCGGCAAAAATATGACGCTCTATGAGTGCGGCAACGATATGATGCTTGTTGACTGCGGACTTGAATTTCCGGATACGGAAATGCTCGGTGTAGACCTTGTAATACCGGACTTTACCTATGTAACCGAGAATGCAAGCAAAATACGCGGTATAGTCATAACCCACGGTCACGAGGACCATATAGGCGGGCTTGCGTATCTTTTAAAGCAGGTTAACATTCCCGTGTACGGAACGCGCCTTACAATAGGCCTTATCGAGGGCAAACTTAAAGAGCACGGTATTTTAAAGCAGTGCAGTCTTAATGTTGCAAATCCGGGCGACCATATAAAGCTCGGCTGCTTCGACGTTGAGTTGATACACGTAAACCACTCGATTCCCGATGCCGTAGCCCTTGCTATAAAATCACCCGCCGGAACCGTTATACAGACGGGCGATTTCAAAATTGATACAACTCCTATAGACGGCGGAGTTATTGATATAGCTCGTTTATCTCAGCTCGGAACGGAAGGCGTGCTCGCACTTCTTTCCGATTCCACAAACGCGGCAAAGCCCGGCTTTACCGAGAGCGAGAGGAAGGTCGGCGAGACGTTTGAAACGCAGTTCAGAAAAGCTAACGGCAGGCGTCTTATCGTAGCAACCTTTGCGTCGAACATCCACCGTGTGCAACAGATAATCGATGTTGCCGAAAGTCTCGGAAGAAAGGTCGCTCTCTCCGGCAGAAGCCTTGAAAACGTTGTTTCGATAGCAGCCGAGATGGGTTACATCCGTATTCCCGATGGCATACTTATAGGAATCGACAGTATTAACCGCTATCCTGCGGATAAGCTTGTTATTATAACCACGGGCAGCCAGGGCGAGCCGATGTCGGCACTTTACAGAATGGCGTTTTCCGAGCACAGACGTGTTGCTATCTGCCCCAATGATTATGTAATAATCTCTGCAACACCTATTCCCGGTAATGAAAAAATGGTCGGCAAGGTAGTTGATGAGCTCTTAAAGCAGGGCGCAGAGGTAGTGTACGAAAAAATGTATGATGTTCACGTTTCGGGTCACGCCTGCCAGGAAGAACTCAAAATAATGATGAGCATTACGAAACCCAAGTATTTTATCCCCGTGCACGGCGAGCAAAAGCATCTGCGTAAAAATGCCGGACTCGCGAAAAGTGTCGGAATACCTCCTCAGAACATCCTTATTGCCGACAACGGTAAGGAGGTTGAGTTGACGGAGGATAAAATAAGAATTTCAGGCGATGTACCGGCAGGTATGGTCTTTGTTGACGGCTCAGGCGTCGGAGATGTAGGCTCGGTTGTGCTGCGAGACAGAAAGCGACTCGCCGAGGACGGTCTTATAATTATTGTCGCCACAATAGATAAAGAAACGGGAGACGTTCTTTCGGGACCCGAAGTTATTTCACGCGGCTTTGTTTATGTACGCGAGTCAGAGCAGCTTATTGATAAGGCGAGACGGCTTTGCGACAGCGTTATAGCCGATTGTATGTTTGAGAGAGTTCGCGATTGGACTACCGTTAAAAATCGCCTTCGCGACGAAGTCTCTCACCTTATGTACCACGAGACCAAGCGCAGCCCCATGATACTTCCCGTTATAATGGAAATATAACTGTTTTTTATTTGCTTTTTACAGAGTGCCGCGGTTCGTCGGGCTTTAATAGTTAAAGCTTTGATTTTACGCCGCAGTGCCAAAGGGAGTAAAAATGAAATTCAAAATAAGTCATCTTGTAAAAACCTATCCGATTACATTTTTTGCGGTTATTGCGCTGTTTACGGCTTCAGCTGTGACGGCGGCAAAGGGAGTGCTTTTGCCTCTTGCCATAGGCGAGGCGGCTCTTTCCGTTGTGCTTGCAGTTTCCGCAATTCTTAAAATGCACAACGAATTTCGTATAATAAAAAATGCGGTGATTTCACTCAATGCGTCGCTGTCGGATAAGGATATGTTAAAATATTTTCCGCTTCCTGCCGTAATATGCAAGACAAACGGGAAAATTCTTTGGTTTAACGACCTTTTTAAAGCTGACGTTATAAGAAACCGTCAGCCGAGAGAAGACAATATATCCGTTTTTATAGGCGGTAAGGCTTTGTCGGAGCTTGCCGCAAAAAAAACATTTTCAGCGACTTATGACGGTCGAGATTACACCGTTATAAGTGAAACGCTTGACTTTTCCGGAGAGTCCTGTACGGTTTTTTACTTTGTGGATGATACCGACCTTAAGAGTATTGTCAGAGAATATCGTATGTCAAAGCCGGCCGTAGCTCTTGTTGCGGTTGACAGCATAGACGAGTTTTACAGAGTGTATAAAGAGAGCGAATATGCCGAAATAACAAGTGCTGTTGAAAGACTTACCGAAAACTGGTTTTCTGAATTCAGCGGCGTTTTCCGCAAACTCGGAACAGGGCGATTTATAGCAATAGTACCCGAATCCGAGCTTGAAAAGATGATTTCAAAAAAATTCAATGTGCTTGAAAACGTCAGAAGCTATACTTATAACGGTGCTACCGTCGGAATAACGCTTTCCGCGGGCGTCGGCAGGGGAGATAATTTAAGTGACGCCGAAGGTGCCGCACGTCAGGCTCTCGATATGGCTCTCGGCCGCGGCGGCGATCAGGTTGCCGTAAAGGATAACGATAAGTACACGTTCTTCGGAGGCGTTTCAAAGGGCGTTGAAAAGCGTACAAAGGTTCGCACAAGAGTCGTGGCTTCCGCTATGTCGGAGCTTATAAGAAATGCATCTAATGTAGTTATAATGGGTCACAAATTCTCCGATCTTGACAGCGTCGGTGCCGCATACGGTATGTACAAGGCGGCTTTGGCGCTCGGTAAAGACGCGAAAATAGTGGTAAACAGAAAAACAACGCTTGCCCAACCTCTTATTGACTATATAGAAAAAAGTGACGATGATTGTTTCGTTTCTCCTTTAACGGGTGAGCGTCTCACGGTCAAAAAGACCTTACTTATTGTAGTCGACACTCACAAGGCGGATTTCGTTGACTCGAAAAATGTATATGAAAAAGCTCAAAATGTAATAGTTATAGATCACCACAGGAAAACAGTCGATTACATAAATAATGCTGTTATTTTTTATCACGAGCCGCATGCTTCTTCAACGTGTGAAATGGTGACGGAGCTTTTGCAGTATATTAGCAAGCATCCTGTTGCAGACTCAGTTTGCGCTACGGCCTTAATGTCGGGTATTATGCTTGATACAAAGGAATTTGTTTTAAGAGCTGGAGTACGTACTTTCGAGGCGGCAGCATATCTTCGCTCCCGTGGAGCGGACACCGTAACGGTAAAATCATTTTTTGCAAATTCCATGGAGTCAAGAAAGCTTCGCGGTATGGTTGTTATGAATGCAGAAATGTATCGTGCTTGTGCGATTTCGGTTACCGATATTGAATCTGACGATATACGTGTGGTTTGCGCACAAGCTGCGGATGAGCTTCTTTCTGTAAGCGGTGTCGATGCGTCATTTGTTATATTTAAGACTGATGATATCATAAATATATCGGCGCGTTCCATGGGCAAGGTAAACGTCCAGCTTATAATGGAGGCGCTCGGTGGCGGAGGACATCAGACCATGGCGGCGGTTCAACTCAAGGATATTACCGAGAGTCAAATTAAAGATATGCTTAAAACCGCCATTGATAATTATTACAGTAATTTATGATTTCGGTTCCCGAAAAACGGGTGCCGTATAATAGAAAGGATTGATAAATATGGAGGTCATTCTTAAAAAAGATGTAAAGGGACTCGGCAAAGCCGGCGAAAAAGTCAAGGCGTCCGATGGTTATGCCCGTAATTTTCTTTTTCCTAAGGGACTTGCAGTTGAGGCAAATGCTCAGACTCTCACGGAGTTTCGCAACAGCGAATCCTCCAAGCAGCATAAGATAGAGGTCGAAATAGATAATGCAAATAAAGCAAAGGCAAAGCTCGATGGCAAGACTGTAAAACTTAAGGCTAAGGCCGGTGAAAACGGCAAGCTTTTTGGCTCGGTTACGGTTAAAGAAGCTGCAGATGCAGTCGGCAAACAGCTCGGCGTTACCGTTGACAAGCGCAAGATGTCTATGGCCGACATCAAAAATTTCGGCACATATACGGCAGAGGTGAAGCTTTACAACGGAATTACCGCAAAGCTTTACGTTGAAGTCGGAGAATAAAACATAACCGGATGTGAAATAAATGGACAACCTGACTTTTGACAATTTAACAGAGCCGTATTCGCTTGAATCGGAACAGGCTGTTTTGGGCTCCGTGCTTATAGACCCGCAATGTCTTTCGGATGTAATGACGGTACTAAAGGCTGAGCATTTTTATATTCCGCAGCACCGCGATATCTATTCGGTTATTGTAACGCTTGACGCTCTCGGTTCAAAGATAGACCCGTTGATAGTTCTTGAGGAGCTCAAAAAGAACGAAGTTTATAACGATGCCGACGGCAAAAATTACCTGGCACAGCTTGCTCAGGCAGTACCGTCAACGGCAAACGTTATGAATTATGCCAAAATCGTTAAGGAAAAGTTCACTCTTCGTGAGCTTATGAATGTTTCGCACGATGTACTTCACCAGTGTTCGGAACAATCGGAAAATGCCGAAACTATACTCGATTCGGCGGAGCAGCGCATATATAACATTCGTCAGGGCAAAACAACCGACGGACCGACTAAGCTCGGCGATATAGTGATAAATGACGTTATCCCCAACGTGACATTGCTTTCAACTCCCGAGGGCAAGGACCGAAAGGGTATTCCTACGGGATTTTCCGTGCTTGATAAATATATGACCGGACTTAACAAGTCCGACCTTATTCTTATCGGAGCTCGTCCTGCGATGGGTAAAACAAGCTTCGCGCTGAATATTGCACGCAATGCCGCGGTTACTTCGCGTAAAAAGGTTCTTTTCTTTTCACTTGAGATGTCAAAAGAGCAGCTTGCTCAGCGTATCCTTGCCACCGAAGCGAGAATTGAAAGCTCAAAAATGAGAACTGGCGACATTTCTCCCGAAGAGTGGGTCAGAATTGCCACGTGTTCCGACGCGCTTTCAAAGGCGGAGTTATATTTTGACGATACGTCAAATATAACCGTTCCCGAAATGAAAGCAAGAGTGCGCCGCCTTAAAGATGTTGACCTTGTAGTTATTGACTACCTTCAGCTTATGACCGGAACGAAGCGTACCGATAACCGTGCGCAAGAGGTAGCTGAAATTACAAGAAGCTTAAAGCTTATGGCAAAAGACCTTAAAATACCGGTGGTTACCTGCTCACAGCTTAACCGTCAGTCGGCGTCGGGCAAGGGCAAGGATCACAAGCCCACTATGTCGGAGCTTCGTGAATCGGGTTCAATAGAGCAGGACGCCGATATAATTTTACTCTTGTACCGTGAATCGTATTTTGATGAGGACAAGGGCGAAAGCGTTGTTGCAGACGAGAATAAGGCGCAGGTCATAATAGCCAAAAACCGTCACGGCGGTACTACCGACGTAGACCTTAACTGGAACGGTCAGTATACCTTATTTACGACCGCGGAGTACAACAGAAATGAACCGTGATGTACTGTTTGCAGCCCAAAAATATGATATGCTGTCTTACGGCGATAAAATCGTTGTGGGGCTTTCCGGCGGAGCGGATTCGGTGTGTCTTACACATGCTCTTGTTTCACTCAGGGATTCGCTTTCGCTTGAAGTCGAAGCTGTTCACGTAAACCATGGTATACGCGGCGAAGAGGCTTTGCGAGATGAAAAATTTTGTTTCGATTTTTGCAAAAGCCTGGGAATAAAATTGACCGTATTCCGTTTTGACATACCGCTTGAGTGTAAAAAGACGGGCGAGAGCGAAGAGGAGTGCGGCAGGCGAAAAAGGTATGAGTGCTTTAAAAACACGGCAGGCGAAAACGCAAAAATCGCAACGGCACACAATCTTAATGACAGTGCCGAAACCGTGCTTTTGAACATTGTACGCGGAACGGGCTGCAAGGGACTTTGCGGTATACCGCCGATACGCGGCAATATAATAAGACCGCTCATTATGACTTCGCGCGACGATATTGAATTGTACTGTAAAGAAAATTCTCTTGATTTTGTTACCGACAGCACAAATCTTCAAAACGAATATAAGAGAAATGTTATCAGAAACGTAGTTTTTCCGACTCTGCAAAAAATGAATCCGTCCGTTCTTTCGGCATTTTCCCGACTTACTGAAAATGCGACGGATGACGAAAAACTGATAGAAGAAATCTCAGAGCTTAAATACTCCGAATGTAAAACTTCGCTCGGCTTGGACGAAGAGAAGCTTTCGGGTTATCCCAAGGCATTGCGCCGCAGGATATTAATGAAGTTTTTAAGCGAAAATATTAAAAAGGATATATCCGCAGTCCACATATATGATGCCGAAAATACGGTGGGTACGGCTAAAAGCATAACCTTGCCGGGTAAAATAATACTTGCTCACAAGGACGGTTCACTCGTCCTTTCCGAAAAAACAGAGGAGAATTTACCTTTTTCCGTAACGTTCAATGTAAAAGACGGCGTCGTGGAATATCCGTACGGTAAGCTTAAAATTCAGATTTTCACTCAAAAAGATTTACAAAATCTTAACAAAGTGCTATTGGATAATGCCGTGGATTGTGATAAAATAGGCAATGTTCTTTCGGTGCGGAGCAGAAAAGAAGGGGATAAATTCTCTTCTGCGCGCAGAAAGAATACAAAGACGCTTAAAAAGCTGTTTAACGAAGCGAAAATTCCGCAGCCGAAGAGAGTTCGTATACCGGTTGTCAGCAGCGGAGAAAAAACCGTTTGGGTTGAGGGCTTCGGTACATCATCTGAATTTCGCGTCGATAAAGGTACAAGAAAATTTATAATTATAACAGGTTTAACGGGGGAGAATTAATGAAGGCAGACTATAAGAATGACATTGAGAGCGTTCTCTTGTCCGAAGAAAAATTAAAGGAAATAGTTACGTCGCTCGGTAAGCAGATAAGCGACGATTACCGCGACAGCGGCAGAAAATTACTCTTGGTCAGCGTGTTGAAGGGCTCGGTGGTATTTATGGGCGACCTTATGCGCGCCATCGATATTCCGTGCTGTATAGACTTTATGTCGGTATCGAGCTATGGCTCGGGTACTTCAACAAGCGGCGTAGTCAAAATAATCAAGGACCTCGACACAAATGTTGTTGAGGGCGCAGATTTGCTTATAGTAGAGGATATTCTCGACAGCGGCAAAACGTTGAGTTACCTTAAAGATATTCTTCTTCGCCGCAATCCGGCAAGCTTTAAGATTTGTACCTTGCTTGATAAACCGGAGCGACGTCTTGTAGACCTCAAGGCTGATTACAGCGGCGCTGTGATACCGGATGCTTTTGTTGTAGGCTACGGTCTTGACTATGACGAAAAGTACAGAAATCTTCCGTATGTAGGTATATTAAAGCCTAAGGTTTACGAAAAGTAATAACCGATAGTGCAAAATTACAACTCTGAGGAGTGATTAGTGAATTGAAAAAAATTGACTGGAAAGCAATAGCTCCGTATATCGTAATTCCGCTTATATTTGTTTTGTGTATTTCGATTTACGCAACAATGGGCGATACGCAGAGAGATAAAAAACAATATTACGAAATAGTCGATTTGTTTGAAGATAACGAGGTGTCAGAGTACACCTTGAATCTTGCAAGCGGAAGCTTGGAGTACAAGTTATTCGGGGACGACGACACTACTTATAAATATACCGTGCCGAATGTTTCGATGTTTGTTGACGATATTCACGACAGCGTTGTTGAATATAATAAGCAAAATCCCGATAATCAGATTAAAATGGATTACAAATCGGGTAATTCGGGCTCGTGGCTTGTAAGCCTGTTGCCTACGGTTGTCATAATGATAGTGTTGACCGTCATTATGCTGCTGATGTTCCGCAAAATGAATCAGTCATTCCAAAACGAGAATAACCGCACACTTTCTTTCGGAAAAGCAAGGGTTAAAGATGCCAATGACGGTAAACAGAAGAAAACCTTTGATGATGTAGCAGGAGCCGATGAAGAAAAAGAGGAACTCGAAGAGATAGTTGAATTTCTTAAAAATCCGTCGGCATTTAACGCGCTCGGCGCAAGAATACCGAAGGGTGTGCTCCTTGTAGGACCTCCCGGCACAGGTAAAACTCTTCTTGCAAAAGCGGTCGCCGGTGAAGCGGGTGTTCCGTTTTTCTCAATATCGGGTTCGGACTTCGTTGAAATGTATGTCGGCGTAGGTGCGTCAAGAGTCCGTGACCTCTTTGATCAGGCTAAAAAGAACTCTCCGTCTATAATATTTATAGATGAAATTGATGCCGTAGGACGTCACAGAGGTGCCGGTATGGGCGGCGGTCACGATGAACGTGAGCAAACCCTTAACCAGTTGCTTGTTGAAATGGACGGCTTCGGTGAAAATCAGGGAGTAATAGTTATAGCGGCAACAAACCGTCCCGATATACTTGACCCTGCGCTGTTAAGACCCGGTCGTTTTGACCGTCAGGTAACTGTTTCGTATCCGGATATTGACGGCAGAGAGGCTATTTTGAAGGTTCACGCTAAGCGTAAGCCCTTAGGACCCGACGTTGATTTGAGGTCAATAGCATCGCAGACTGTCGGTTTTACGGGTGCCGATCTTGAAAATTTGCTTAATGAGGCCGCTCTTTTGGCGGCAAGGCGCAAAAAGAAAGCTATTACAATGCCCGACATTGAAGAGGCTGCAATGAAAGTCCTTGTCGGAACAGAAAAGAAGTCGCACCGTATGACAGAGCGCGACAAGAAAATTACCGCATATCACGAGGCAGGTCATGCCGTTACCTCGTATTATCTTGAGCATAAGGACCCTGTAACGCATATTTCGATTGTTCCGCGCGGTATGGCAGGCGGCTTTACCATGTATCAGCCTGAAAAAGACGAGATGCATCTTATGAAGTCCCGTATGCTTGACGATATAGTCGGGCTCCTCGGCGGACGTGTTGCCGAAAAGATAATTTTCAACGATATTTCAACAGGTGCGTCCAACGACATCGAAAGAGCCTCCGATACGGCTCGTAAGATGATAACAAAATACGGTATGAGCGAAAAACTCGGACCGATAACCTTCGGTACAGGAAACGATGAGGTTTTCCTCGGAAAAGATTACAATCATATGCGCAATTATTCCGAGGCGGTTGCCTGCGAGATAGATGAGGAAGTTGAGAAGATAATTCTCAAGGCTTACGACCGTACAGAGTCAATATTAAACGAGCACATTGATAAGCTTCACGCCGTTGCAAAGGCTCTTGTCGAGAGAGAGAAGATAGACGCCGAGCAGTTTAAAATTCTTATGGAGGGCGGAACTCTTCCCCCTTATGAGCCAAAGAGTGAAAAAGTTGAAAATAAAACCGAGACTGTCGAAAAAGACAAGCCGTCAGCCGTTGATGATAAAGACGCGGACGAGGCGGTAAAGGACCTTGAAGATAATTTCAACAACGAAAAGAAATATCTTACGAAGGATGTAGCCTCAGAGGCGGAAAAGGAAGTCGATTCGGATGAAAAGAAAAATTCGTCCGATGAAACCGGTAAAGAAAACTGATTTTATAAAAAATGAAAGCGTGTCCTTTTGGACACGCTTTCGTTTTTTCCTGCTTTATAAAATTCTTATTTTTATATAAAGATGCCGTTGAAAATTGCAGGTCTTAGTGTTACAATTATTTATCGCGGAAGGAGAGCAATATGAAAAAATTTCGTCTTGAAAAAATTGAGATTTTGCCCGAAAAAAACGCAAATCCTATATACAATGAACTTGAAAGCAAAGCTCATACTGCATATGAGGCGGAAAAACTGTTCTATACCTGTATCGAACAGGGAGACACAGAGCGTCTCAGCTATACCATGGACGAATTTTTTAGCAATGGGCTCGTAATAGGCAAACTTTCCGAAAACAACTTGCGTCAAATGCAGTATTGGGCGGTAAGCTGTATAACCCTCGCTATACGATATGCCATTGAAGGAGGGCTCTGTGAATCCGAGGCATATGAGATGAGTGACAAAATGATACGCCGCATCGATTCCATGACTTCGTCAGAGAGTATACCGCCGTTTTTGCAGGAAAAGGCAATAGAGCTTACAAATCTTGTACGCTATTCATCAATAGGCAAGGATTATCCGCCGCCTGTGAGAAAGTGTATAAGCTATATCAAGGAAAATCTTGAAAAAAAGCTTACGCTCGGCGGGCTTTCAAAGGTGTGCTCTTTGTCACCGGATTATCTTTCCGCGTTGTTTAAAAAAACGACGGGTCAGAATATCAGCCGTTTTATTTTGAGACAAAAATTGGAGCTTTCAAAATCATTGCTCAATGGCAAATATGATTACAGCGAGATAAGCTGTTATTTGTCATTTTGCTCCGAGAGTTATTTCATATATTGCTTTAAACGAGAGTACGGTGTGACTCCGCGCGAATATGCTAAGGCATTAAAATATTAAAAGGAGATGCTTATATGACTCAACTTGAAAAATTTTTTAAAAACCTTAAGGCAAGCTTTTTTGCTTCGGCGGCAATTTATCTTGTCACTGGAATGCTTCTTATGATTTTTCCCGAACAGATAGCTAAAGTGGCATGTTATCTTTTCGGCGGTCTTTTTGTTCTTGCGGGTATTTATCTCGTAATTAAATTCTTTTCATGCCGTTCTGTTTCGTCGCTGTTTTCTATAACTCTTGTCAGCGGCATTATAATTGCCGCAATAGGCATTTTCCTTATGTTTAAGCAAAACGTTGTTTACTCTGTAATTCCGTTCATTTTCGGTATAGTCGCCATAATTGACGGACTTATCAATATCCAACGTGCCGTAATGCTTGCTCGCAATCATTTTCCGATGTGGTGGCTGTCGCTGCTTTTCGCCGTTGTAGCGATTGTGCTCGGACTCATTATGGCGATAAGACCTTTTGAAACTGCTATGTTTGCGTTCCGCTTTATCGGTATCTGCTTTGTTTTCAACGGTGTTATGGATATGTGGGGCACATACAGCTTTAATAAGTTTGTTAAAGATACAAAGGACGATTATGTTATCGAAGCAAAGACAGAAGAGAAGAACGGAGAAAACAAATGAATTTTACTCAGCTTAACAATAACGGTCTTGTTGACGGGTTCGGAATACTGACAAAATGTGAAAAAAAGACAAGCTCACGAGGCGGAGCATATCTTGATATGATTCTTTCCGACAACGACGGCGAAATTTCCGCAAAGCTTTGGGACTACAATGAAAATACACACGGAAAATTTGAAACCGATATGTTTGTCAAGGTTCGCGGTACAATATCACAGTATAACGGTGCCGATCAGCTGCGCGTTGAAAAAATGCGTAAAGTAACACCCGAGGATAATGTGGATATTACCGATTATGTCAGGCACGCGGGGTACACCGGCGAATATATGTATAATAAGATCTCGGAGACAATAGACGCTTTTTCAGATGAGGATTTGAAAAAGCTTGTCGGTACAATCTTTACAGAAAACAAAGAAAAGCTTTTGAAATGGCCGGCGGCATATAAGTTACACCATGCCATACGCGGTGGGCTTTTAATGCATACTCTGTCTATTGTGAAGCTTTGCGAGGGCGTATGCGAGGTTTATCCGTTTGTGGATAAAGATCTTTTGCTGTCGGGTGCCATTCTTCACGATATAGCCAAGACCCTTGAGTTTAACGTGGGGGAAACAGGGCTTGCGAACGGATATTCCGTAGAGGGCAATCTTATAGGACACCTTGTTATGGGTGCTATGATGGTACGAGAGGCAGCCGACAAGCTCGGAACTGATAAAAAACGTGAAATGCTGCTTGAGCATATGATTTTGTCTCATCACGGCGAGCCGGAATTCGGGGCAGCGGTAAGACCTCTCTTTCTTGAGGCAGAGCTTCTCTCTGAGCTTGACCTTATGGATGCGAGAGTATATCAGATACATGAGGCAATTACACCGCTTAAAGAGGATGATTTCTCCGGCCGGCTTTGGGCACTTGACAATCGAAAAATATATAATCACGGACTTGCCGATAATAAAAAGGATGTAGATTTGGACTGAGTTTAACAAAAATACGTCGACTCTTTAAAATTTGTGCATATTTTTGTTAATTTTGAGACAACTAACTATTGAAATATATTTACCTTTGAGTTACAATAATACGAGTGAATAAAAATTCAATATTCCAAAGGAGAGAGTTATGGATCAAAATTGGATGAACAATACGACCGTTATCGTAACCGGCGCGTCAGGCGGTATGGGCAAGGGAATTGCCGAATCCCTTATCGTTGATCATGGTTGCACCGTTATCGGTATCGCTCGCAGTGAGGAAAAAATGAAAAAGGTAGTTGAGGAGCTCGGTCCCAATGCCGAAAAATTCAGCTATAAGCTTTTTGACGTATCGGTTGAGCAAAATTGGATAGATTTTGCAAAGTACCTTGAGGATAATGACATTCATCCCGACATACTTGTCAATAATGCGGGGATTTTGCCGAAGTTCGACAGATTTGAACATTATTCAATGGCTGATATTGAAAAGGCTATGAATATCAATTTCTATTCGGCGGTTTATTCGATACATACGCTTCTTCCGATGATTCTCAAGTCAAAGACTCCCGGAATCATCAACATTGATAGCTCGGCTTCTCTTATGTCTCTTGCAGGTACTTCGGTATATTCCGCAAGTAAGGCTGCTCTTAAGTCTCTTTCAGAATCACTCAGAGAAGAGCTTCGCGGCAAATGCTATGTCGGCATAGTTTGCCCCGGCTTTACAAAGACAGATATATTCAGAAGTCAGGATGCCTCCGACGCAAAGGGTCAGAAGATGCTCAATGCTGTCAGCACCTCTTGCGACAGAATGGTAAAGATGATAATGCATGACATCAGAACAAGACGTCCGCTCGGCGTTCATGGCTTTGACGCTGCATTTATGAATTATTTCGGCAGACTTATGCCGGTACTCGGCGGCCATATTTTCAGCAGCGTTATGAAGATTTCAAAGCTTCCGCTCTTTGACCCCGTATTCAAGGACTGATTTAGTTTTTAATTTAGCAAAAATATATAGTTAGACAGGAGAATTGCTATGAAAATCTTTATGATCGGCGGTACAGGCCTTCTCGGCTGTGAAGCTGCCACGACTCTCATTAAGAGAGGTCACCAGGTAAAGAGCGTTGCTCTTCCGCCTCTTCCGGAGGGAGCTCCCATTCCGAAGGAAATGGAACTCGTTTTCGGCGATATCAACAAGAAGACGGATGAGGAAATTGAGCAGATGCTCGAAGGCTGTGATTGCTTTATCTTCGCAGCAGGCGTTGACGAGAGAAAAGAATTCCCGGCGCCCGTAATGGATTATTACTACAAATACAACATTGCTCCGCTTGAGAGAATCTTCCCGCTCTGCAAAAAAGCAGGCGTTAAGAGAGCTGTTGTTCTTGGTTCTTACTTCTCATATCTTTCTAAAATCAAGCCTGATATGAATCTTGAAGAGAGAAACCCCTACTTCAAATCTCGTCTTATTCAGGAAGATGTTTGTAAAAAGGCTTGCGATGACAACTTCAGCGTAGCAGTTCTTGAGCTTCCTTACATATTCGGTACTCAGCCGGGCAGAAGACCTGTTTGGACTGTTCTTATTGAGCAGATTTCCGGTATGGACAAGCTTCCTTTCACCCTTTATCCGAAGGGTGGCACAGCAATGCTTACTTGCCGTCAGGTTGGTCAGGCTATTGCCGGTGCCGCAACCAAAGAGGGTGCCAAAGGCTTTGAGGCTATTCCGATCAGCATGTACAATATGAAGTGGGATAAATTCCTCGGTATTGTATATGAGGCTCGCGGAATGCATAACAGAAAGATTGTCGGCATACCTCCGTTTATGATGAAGCTCGGTATGTACGGTATTGTTAAAGATTATAAGAAGAGAGGCATTGATTCCGGTATGGATCCGCTTCAGCTTCCCTACATTATGGACTATGATCTCTTCATAACTGATAAGTACACCCGTGACCTCGGCGTTGAGGATGACGACATTGAGGCTGCTATAACCGATTCTATCAAGGTTTCTCAGGAATCCTATGAGGGCAAGGTTAAGCTCCTTGATATGAAGGGCGAATAATCTGCATTTTGCATCGAACAGAGTACGGTTTTTCCGTGCTCTGTTTTTTTATGTTGTAAATTATTACAAATCAAGCTGTCTGGCAAAATGCACAAACAATAAATTTAATGATTAGCGTTTATGTATACAAATTCAACGTTTGTGAACAGTTTGTTAACAATTAAAATAAATTATTGACTGTTGGTCATTTTTGGAGTAGCATTTTGAAATGTAAAAAGTGACTAACGGTCATTTTAAAGAGCGCAGAACTTTAATTTGCGGTGGATGATAAAATTCTGTTAAGCCTCAGAAATTCAACCGTAAGAGATAGTGTAAAATGCCGAGTGTGGAAGAAAACAAGCTTAAAAAACGTAATAAAATTTTAGAAGCCGCATATAATCTATTTGCAAAAAACGGTATAAATACCACCCCGATAGATGAAGTTGTCAAATGTGCAGGCGTGGCAAAGGGCACGTTTTATCTCTATTTTCATGATAAATACGACCTTATGGATCAGATAATTCTTTATAAGAGCGCAGCGATTATAAAGTCTGTTATAGCGCAGATGAAAAATATAAACACCGATAACAAAATGGAGGCTGTCGATCAGCTCACATTTTTTGTTGACGCAATTATAGATTATATGATCGAAAATAAAGAAATGCTTTCCGTGATAAGCGAAAAAAGCTCAATATTGTATTCGCTGATAATCGATAACGGCGACGATAACATCAAACTCGATTTTGATTATCTTACAGATATAATAGTTAAACTCGGAAATCCTCCCGAGAATGCCAAGAAGCTGTTGTTACTCGTTTCTACAATGATATTTACAACCGCTTCGAATGCCATTCTTTCGAGATCTCCGTTCACTATAGAAGAAATACGACCGGAAATTCATCTGGCCGTCAAAAAAATGTTAGCTTAGTAAATTATTATAGCAAAGGGGAAATACGATGATAGACAAAATGGCAAGGGGAATTGCAAAACACCCCAAAACAGTCCTTATAGTTTGCCTTATATTATTGATACCGTCGATAATATGTTATCTTAACACATTCGTAAACTATGATATTTTGTCTTATCTGCCGGAAGACCTTAATTCGGTACAGGGCGAGCATATCCTTGATAAAACATTCAATAACGCTGCAAGTGCCATTGTTGTTATTGAAAACGAGGATCAAAAAACCGCTGTCAAGCTGAAGGAAGAAATTTCCGAAATCGACGGAGTAAGCAATGTTATGTGGGTCGACGATATCGCTGATATATCGATTCCCGAGGATATGCTTCCCGATGACTTAAAGAATGTCTTTTACAGTAAAGACGGTAATGCCACACTTATGATGGTTCAATTTACGCAGGGCGGCGCTTCCGAGTCAACAATGGATGCTATAAAGTCCATACGTAAATGTATGAACAAAAATATGTTTATGAGCGGTGTTTCCACAATAATGTATGATACTAAGGCACTTGCCGACGCGCAGGCTCCGCTGTATGTAGTTATTGCAATAGTGCTCGCTCTTATCGTTTTGATGTTTACCCTGAAATCGTATGTCTTGCCGTTTGTGCTTCTTATGGCACTGTGTACCGCGGTTGTATATAATATGGGTACAAACATTTTCTTCGGGCAAATATCATATATTACACAGTGTATAGCGGCTATACTGCAGCTCGGCGTTACCATGGACTACTCGGTATTCCTTATGGACCGTTACGAAGAGGAATGCAAGCATAATGACGACAGAACCATGGCAATGGCTTCGGCAATAAGCAGTACGTTTGTATCGCTGGCAGGCAGCTCATTGACTACGGTATTCGGCTTCCTCGCGCTTTGCTTTATGAGCTTCAAGCTCGGTCTTGACATAGGTCTTGTAATGGCAAAGGGCGTATTGCTCGGTGTTATCACGGTTGTTACATTCCTTCCGGCACTTATACTTTTGCTTGACGATAAAATCGAAAAGACAAGGCATAAGAGTTTGGTTCCTCATTTCGGCAAGCTTAATGAATTCACCCTTAAGCATCGCCGTGTAATTGCAATAATTTTCCTTCTTCTTATAATTCCCGCATACGGAGCTTCGAAGAGCGTTAATGTATACTACAATATGGATAAGGCTCTTCCCTCCGACCTCGCGTCTATCGTTTCACTTCACGAAATGAAAGATAAATTCAATATGGCAACTACACATTTCATTATAGTAAGCGATGATATACCGAGCCAGAAGCTTGAAGCTATGGAGCAGGAAATTGAAGATGTTGACGGTATAACAAACGTAGTTGCAATGAACGAGTTTTTAGGTTCTGCAATACCCGCCGATATGATTCCCGATGATATTCGTAATATCTGCATTAAAGACGGTTATCAGCTTATGATGGTAAATACAAGCTACGCTACGGCAACCGATGAAGAAAATGCACAGATAGATACGCTGAAGAGTATTGTATTGAAGTATGACCCGAACGGTTATCTGACAGGCGAGGGTGCTATGACTAAGGATCTTGTTGATGTAACGAACCGAGACTTTATAATAACCAATATAATTTCCGTCGCGGCAATATTTATACTTATAGCGATTATCTTCAAGTCAATATCAATACCTGTAATACTTGTTGCGTCGATAGAGATAGCAATATTTATAAACGAGAGTTTTTCGTTTATGTTCGGCGAGACGATACCGTTTATCGCGCCTACAATAATCGGCTGCGTTCAGCTCGGCGCAACGGTTGACTATGCTATACTCATAACCTCGAGGTTCCGTGAAGAACTGAGAAAGGGTCTGTCTAAGGATGAAGCCATCAGAAAGGCTGCCAACGAATCCGACCGTTCGATTTTCCAAAGCGCAATGGTATTCTTTGTTGCGACCTTCGGTGTTTATCTGATTTGCGATATAGAGATAGTCAAGAGCATTTGCGGTATGCTTGCACGCGGTGCAATCATAAGTGCGTTTATAATAATCTGTACTTTGCCGCCCATACTTTATATCTGTGAAAAACTCATAAACAAAACTTCGTTTAATTGGCGGACAATGCCGAAAGAAAAATTTAAGAAATCAAAGGCAAAAATAAAAGCCGTCAAGGCTAAGAAATCGGAGGCAGCAAAATGAAAAACACAAATAAAATCAAAAGCATAATCTGTGTTTTGCTTGTTTTCTCAATGCTTTGTGTCACCTTTACCGGTTGCTCATCCCAAAAGGACGACGACACGGTAGCCGAGGTTGATAAAAAGACCGAGGAAACTATTTACACAAACAGAATCAATAATTATAAAAAAACCGAAACGGTTTACGCTACACTTGATAACTCCGGTGCGGTTCAAAACATATCCGTTACCGATTGGATTCACACCGACACCCCCGAGGTTTACCTCAGAGATGTTACGGACCTTGAAAATGTAACAAATGTTAAGAGTGATACCGAACCCTATTTTAAGGACGGCGGCTTGTTCTGGAATATGCCGACTACCGACCTTTATTATCGCGGCACAAGTAATAAGACGCTTCCTGTAAGCATCTCAATTAAATACTATCTTAATGATGAAGAAATAGCCGCCTCCGATCTTGCCGGCAAGAGCGGTAAGGTAAAGATAGAAATACAGATGACAAACAACATCTTTAAAACCGAAAAAATCAACGGTAAGGATGTTAAGGTTTGCAATCCCGTGCTTGCTGTCGGTGGTATGATTCTTCCCGAAACCAACTTTCAAAACGTAAAAGTGGAAAACGGCATTTCTCAGGGAGACGGTTCAAAGGAAGTAGCTGTGGTGGCCGGCTTCCCCGGAATTAACGAGACGCTTGGCTTAGATTCCAAAACTCTCAAGGACGCTGCCGATATCACATTTAACGATAATTTTACAATTACCGCCGATGTAACGGATTTTGAACTTACAAATATGTATTTTGCGATCCTTCCTCTTTCGGCAGTAAGTAATAATATGGCTGTTCCTTCAAGCGTTGATGATTTAAAATCAAGCCTTAATCAGCTCAAGGAAATTGAATCCTCGATTAAGTCAATAGATCCCAATAACGTCTTATCGACTCTTATGTCAAATCCCGACAAGCTCGGCGAGCTTGCACAGATGATAAATGATGCAACATCGCTTTATGAGAGTAATAAGCCTCTTATTGATGTTCTTTCCAAGAACCTTACTCCGCAAAATATAGAAACGCTTAAAACTCTTCTCGATTCATCAAGTAATTCCGACCTCCAGAAGATGATAAAACTGCTTTCTGACCCCAATGTACAGCAGTTCTTAAGCCTTCTTCCGTCGGCTTCAGGTGAGTTTAAAGACGCACTTCCGCTTCTTCAGAGTCTATCAAACGATATGCAGGATCCGGAGGTACAGGCCGCAATAGATAATTTGCCTGATACCATGAGTAAGATTTCGGATATCCAGAGCGAACTTGATAGCAACCAGGAGCTTCTTAACAGTCTCAGCACTCTGTTAAATGAAGACAATATGACAAAGATAACAAATCTGATGAATTCCGTCAGCGCGGCTGATTTTGCATCAAAGCTTGAAAAATATGGTGTGCTTACCGATAATTCCGATGAGCTTTTACAGAAAGCCACCAAAATGATTGAATACGGTAACGAATATAAGATTTACTCTTCGGTTGCCGACGGTATAGAGTCAAGCGTAATGTTCGTTATGAAAACACCGAGTATTGAAAAGGCTGCGGAGGTTACTACTCAGGCAGAAAGCAGCAAACAAAATTGGTTCCAAAAGGTGTTTGGTAAAAACAAGTAAATAATTGCTTTAAAAAACGCGTTGCTCTAAAATGAGCAACGCGTTTTTTTGTGTGAAAATGCACAAACGGAGAGCCGCAAATTTGACGTTTGCAATTTAAAGTTTACTTTTTGACCAATGTGCAATATGAGGAATTAAGCACTTCTGACAAAGATATTTTTTCTGCAAAAAAAGAGTTGACTTTTGCTGTAACCGGAAGTAAACTATGGGCGTAGGGTAAACGATTACCCGTTATTTATCACAAACTGAGCAAACGATTACATAATTTTTCGGAGGTATTTGAATTGAAAGGGAAAATTTCAATGGTTGAGATTGCCGAAATGTCCGGTGTGTCCATCGCCACCGTTTCGCGCGTTTTAAATCATAACGGCAGATTTTCCTCAGAGACCGAAAGAAAAGTTATGAATATTGTTAATAAGTACGGCTACAAGGTAAATCTTAATGCCAAAGGGCTCAGAACCAATAAAACGCAGAGCATCGGCGTTATTGTCCCCGATATAACAAACGAATTCTTTGCTAAGATTATCCGTTCCATCGAGACGTCTCTGTTGCAAAAAGGCTATACCGTTTTTGTGTGCGACTCTAACGAGGACAGCAGCACAGAGGACAAGCATATTTCTTCGCTTGCCGCCAAAGACGTTGACGGTATAATCTATATCAGTACAAAGAGCGATGTTAAGCAGATATATAAAGATTACAAAATACCGGTAGTTCACATAGACCGTCGTCCTGAGCATGCGGGTACCCTTATAATTTCAGATAATGAGATGGGCGGTTTTTTAGCTACGGAGGCTCTTATAAAGGATGGCTGTAAGGATATATTGATGCTGAGCGACAAAAACTATTATTCTACCACACGAAACAGATATAAAGGTTATGTTGACGCTCACAAAAAGTATTCTTTGCCGCTTAACGAGGAAAATGTTATAAAAACGGATGTAAGTTACGCTTCATCTTATGACGCGATAAAAAAAGTCATAGCCGACGGCAAAAAGTTTGACGGAATTTTTTGTAATAACGATATGATGGCACTCGGTGCTTTGCAGGCTCTTAAGGATTCCGGAATATCTGTGCCTGAAAAATGCAAGATCGTCGGATTTGATGATATTACTCTGTCAGAGATATGCGATCCGCCGATAACCACAATACAGCAGGATACCGATATGTTCGGTAAAAAATCAGTTGAAACTCTTTTAAATCTAATCGAGAATAATGAGACAAAAAACAAAAATGATATTTATGTTATTCCCGTAAAGCTTGTTAAAAGAACAACCGCATAAAAAATCAGCTAACATAAGCAAACGGGAAATATTATTTCCCGCATATTTTTGGAAATTGAGTAAACCTTTACCCAATAAAATGTATATACTCTTCACATACGGACACAACTAATATGTGAAAATAATAGATTTCAAGGAGGAAAAAATGAGCGCATTAGTTGAGATGAAGGGCGTCGTTAAAAAGTTCCCGGGCGTAACGGCACTTAAAGATATAACATTTGACATACAGCCCGGCGAAGTACATGTGCTGCTCGGTGAAAACGGCGCCGGAAAGTCGACACTTATGAAAATTCTCAGCGGCGTTTATCAGCCCACTGAGGGAGAAATAATTGTCGGAGGAAAAAGCTATAAAAGGCTAACTCCCAAGGATTCCGCCGAAAATGGCATCAGCGTAATTTACCAAGAACTGAGCGTCATAAACGAACTTTCAATTCAGGAAAACCTTTTTGTCGGTAAGTTGCCGATGAAAAAATACGGCCCTGTTAAGGTCGTAGATTATAAGTATATGAATGAGCGTGCAAAAGAGCTGCTCTCGAAGGTAGGATTAAAACGAGACCCCAAAACTTTTGTTGAGGATATAAGTATTTCCGAAAAACAGCAGGTTGAAATAGCCAAGGCACTTGCCGCCGACAGTAAAGTAATCATAATGGATGAGCCTACTGCGTCTTTGACAAGTGAGGAAGTAAATCATCTGTTTAAGATAGTTCGTCAGCTTAAGGAAGAGGGCAAGGGAATAGTCTTTATTTCTCACAAGCTCGGTGAAATTATTGAAATAGGCGATAGGGTGTCGGTGCTGAAAGACGGAGCTTACGTTGGCACGAGAGACGTAAAAGGTGTTACGGCAGACGATCTCGTTACCATGATGGTAGGAAGAAAAATTCAGAATACTTATCAGCATGAGGATGCTCCCGATACCTACGAGAATACAGAAGTCATTTTTGAGGTTCGTAATTTGTCCCGTAAGGATCAAAAGGTTAAGAATGTCTCGTTTAAACTTCATAAGGGTGAAATCCTCGGATTCTCGGGACTTGTCGGTTCCGGCAGAAGTGAAATGATGAATGCAATATTCGGGTCTGAGCCTCGCTCGGCAGGAGATATATTCATTCACGGCAAACAGGTTAAAATCAATAGTCCTTACAGCGCCATAAAGAACGGTCTTGCAATGGTAACCGAAAATCGTCGTGAGACAGGCTTCTTTTATAACTTTGATATTAAGCAGAATATTTCGATTCTTCCGTTTATCAAGACTTCAAAGGGAAAAGGCACCATAGGTCTTACAAACGATAAATTTGAAAAGGAATGTGCAGAGGAGCAAAAGAAAAACCTGAATATAAAATGCGCTTCAGTTGATCAAAATATAACAGAGCTTTCCGGCGGCAACCAGCAAAAAGTCATACTCGGAAAATGGCTTGCCGCAGATTCTCAAATAATTATTTTTGATGAACCTACAAAGGGAATCGACATTGGTTCTAAAAGCGAGATTTACACTTTGATGCGTAAGCTCGCCGATGAGGGTAAGGGCGTACTTGTTGTATCATCAGAGCTTCCGGAACTTTTGTCGGTGTGTGATACCATAGCGGTTTTCCGTGAGGGTAAGATCGTACAAACCTTCCCACATAAAGACGCAACAGAAGAAAAAATAATTATGGCTTCAACTGCCGACCTTAAAGAAAGGACTAATTAAAATGTCACAGTCTAAAACATTAAAAAAAGAAAAATTAACCTTTAACACGATCTGGCAGAAGTACGGTACGTTTGGTATTCTTATAATCCTTCTTGCCGTCTTGGCCATACTAAAACCAACATACTTTTTCTCAAGCTCTACGGCACCTCAGATTTTGGCACAGAGCTCGGTAAATATACTTATTGCAATGGGTGAGTTCTTTGCAATTCTTATTGCCGGCATCGATCTTTCAGTAGGATCTGTGGTAGCCCTGACCGGAATGTGTATGGCAAAGTTAATGGTGGCAGGGGTAAACCCGATAGTTGCTGTTCTTCTCGGAATTTTGCTCGGTGCATTCCTCGGTTTCCTTAACGGGCTCCTTGTAAATGTTACAGGACTTCATCCGTTCATCATTACGCTTGGCACACAGGCAATTTATCGCGGCGTTACGCTTATAATCTCAAATTCAAGCGCGGTTTACGGCTTCCCGGCAAGTTTTACAAGAGTTATTTCAAAATCTGTTATAGGCATTCCTCTTGTTGCGATAATAGCGGTTATTGTAGCTTTGATCCTTGCGTTTCTCACTAAAAAAACGAAGCTTGGTCGTAATATCTATGCGCTCGGCGGAAACAAAGAATCCGCTTGGTATTCGGGTATAAACGTAAATCTTCATACTCTTATAGTTTTCATTATTTCCGGTATTTGCGCCGGTATAGCCGGTGTGGTTCTTCTCGGTCGTGTAGGCTCGGCAGAGCCGGCAGCGGCAACAGGCTTTGAGACTTATGCAATAGCCGCTTCGATTATCGGCGGAACCAGCTTCTTCGGAGGCAAGGGTAAGATCTTCGGAGTTGTAATGGGCGGTCTTATCATCGGCGTTATTAACTTCGGTATGAATATACTTTCACTTTCGAGTACGCTTCAGCAGGTTGTAATGGGCGCTCTTATCATCGGCTCCGTTGCTCTTGACCGATTCGTAGCTAACAAAAAATAACCGTGCAGCTTAAAGGAGGTATTTTTATGGAACCTATGTTTAACCCGTCGCTCATGTGTATGGATCTTCTTGATATTAAAAATCAGGCGGAAATATTAAATGAGCGATGTGACCTCTATCACGTCGATATAATGGACGGACATTTTGTGAAAAACATCACTTTGTCTCCGGACTTCGTAAAGGTGTTTTCAACAATCGCCAAAAAGCCTATTGACTGCCATCTTATGGTCACCGATCCCGATGATTATATTGAAGTTCTGGCGGAAAACGGAGCAGGCTATATTTGTCCGCACGCCGAAACTATAAACACCGATGCTTTCCGTATTATGAATAAAATCGAAGCATTAGGATGCAAAAAAGGTGTGGTTTTGAATCCTGCAACTCCGCTTTCTTATATCAGAGAATATATTGACCGCATAGATAAGCTTACAATTATGACGGTGGATCCCGGATTTGCCGGACAGCCTTTTATAAAAGAAATGCTCGGCAAAATCAGAGAAGCTAAGGAGCTTAAAGAAAAATACGGTTATAAGTTTTTAATCGAGATTGACGGTTCCTGCAATCAGAGGACGTTTAAGGAGCTTTACGAAGCCGGAGCCGAGGTCTTTATTGTAGGCTCGTCCGGACTTTTCTCAAAGGACAAAGACCTTAAAAAGGCTTGGGAAATAATGAGAGAAGAATTTCGTACAGCAACAGGAGCATAGTATTCAAAGCAAATTTTAAAGGAGGTGACCGACCATTGGATTTTACAATCGGTATAGATATCGGCGGTACAAACTTTCGCATCGGAATGGTCGGCCGTGACGGTGAAATTATCAACTTCGAAAAAAATTCAAGCAGAATTTTTGACAAAGGCGATGTAATCGAGACCCTGTATCTTAACATTTCGGATTATGTGAAAAGATATAACGCGGCCGATTCGATAAAAGCGGTAGCAATTGGATTGCCGTCCATGGTCAGCAAGGATAAAAAGACTGTTATATCCACTCCTAATCTTAAGGGATTTGATAATATACCGTTCGGAGATACGCTCAGCAAAAAGCTTGGCATACCCGTATATGTTGACCGCGATGTAAATTTTCTTCTTCAAAATGATATTGTTACATTGGGTCTTCCGAAAGATTCTACTGTTCTCGGCTTTTATATCGGAACCGGCTTTGGAAATGCCATTTATTTAAACGGCAGCTTCTACTGCGGACGCAACGGAGCGGCAGGAGAGCTCGGGCACATACCGTTTCCGAATATTGAGGAAAAGTGTACGTGCGGAAATGTCGGGTGCAGCGAAGTAATTTGCTCAGGCAAATATCTTGAAAAGATTACCGCGGAGTTTTTTCCCGGAACCGATATAAAAAATGTTTTTTTCGAACACGGCGACGATCCGAGAATAATCAAGTATGTTAAAGATCTTGCCATTCCTATAGCTACCGAAGTCAACATACTTGATCCCGATTATATTATAATCGCCGGCGGAGTGGTATATATGAAGAGTTTTCCGAAGGACATTTTGATAGATTCGGTACACTTTCATACACGAAAGCCTTACCCCGAAAAAAATCTCAGAATCCTTTTTTCGGAGCATACACAACAGAGCGGAGTTTACGGGAGTGGAGACTTTGCATGGCATCAGCTTAAACAGTAGTTTCGACTGCTGAAAAAATAAGTAAAAAAGAGAGAGGAATTTATTATGAAAAGGAAAATTTTAAGTATCGTTATGGCATTGACGGTAGTTATCGGCATTGTTTTCGCTGGTTGCGGAAGTAAGACCGACGACAAGAAAACGACCGACGGTTCGGGCTCTTCTTCCGGAACCGCAGAATACGCAATCATTCTTAAACCGCTTTCTAACGATTTCTGGGCAAATATGAAAGCCGGAATAGAGAAGGAAGCTAAAGAACTCGGCGTAACCGTTGACATTTTCGCCGCGCAATCCGAGGATGATACCGAGGGTCAGCTTAAAATTCTTGAAAACTGCATCTCCAAGGGCTACAAGGCCATAGGTGTTGCACCGATTTCCCCGACTAACCTTATTAACGGTATAGTTGAGGCAAACAAAAAGGGTATTTATGTAATGAATATTGATGAAAAGATTGATATGGATACCCTTAAGAATGCCGGCGGAAGTGTTATAGCTTTTGCTACAACCGATAACGAAAAAGTCGGTGAAAAAGGCGCAAACTATATAATGGAACAGTTAAAGAACGGCGGCGAGGTTGCAATAATCGAAGGTAAGGCAGGCAACGCATCCGGTGAGTACAGAAAGAACGGTGCAACAAATGCATTTACCGCAAACAGCGCATTCAAGCTTGTTGCTTCTCAGCCGGCTGACTGGGACAGACAGAAGGCTCTTGATACTGCCGCTTCAATGATTCAGAAATATCCGAATCTTAAGGCTATATATTGCTGCAACGATACCATGGCTCTCGGTGCTTTACAGGCAGTTAAAAACGCTAACAAGCTCGGTCAGATAATGGTAGTAGGTACAGACGGTGCAGCCGAAGCCATAGACAGCGTAAAAGCAGGCGAGCTTTCAGCAACGGTTGCTCAGGACTCAGCGGGAATCGGTGCTGTTTCACTTAAAACGATGGTTGAGACAGTAAAAGCGGGCAAAGCAATTGATGCTAATGCTACTCCCGAAACTATCCCGGTTGATTCTTATATAGTTACAAAGGATAGCTAAAAAGGTGTTTTCCATCCGTTTATTAGATAAACGAACTCCCTAACTCCCAAGCTCAGACAGCACCGATTTTTCGGTGCTGTCGAGCTGTATAACGGAATATTGAAAGAGGTTTTAATATGAAAATAGCAATAGGTAGCGACCATGTAGGATACGAACTTAAAGGCAAGGTTATTGCTCACCTGAAAGAAAAGGGTATAGAGGTAAAGGATTTCGGAACGAACAGCACCGAGCGTACCGATTACCCGATTTACGGTGAGGCTGTGGCAAACGCGGTAGCATCAAAGGAATTTGACAAGGGTATACTTATATGCGGTACAGGTGTTGGTATTTCTCTTGCGGCAAATAAGGTTAACGGTATCAGAGCGGTAGTTTGCAGTGAGCCATATTCGGCACTTCTTTCAAGGCAGCATAACGATACCAATATTTTGGCTTTCGGTGCAAGAGTTGTCGGCCTTGACCTTGCACTTATGATTGTTGACACTTGGCTCTCCGGTGTTTATGAGGGCGGAAGACACGCACGTCGCGTGCAAATGATATCCGACATTGAAGAAAGACAGAAAAATAAATAAGCTTTTATTTAATTAAACAAAAGGAAGCCGCAGAAACTATGTTTTGCGACTTCTTTTTTTCTTGAATTAGAGCTTTTTTTCTGATACAATATCAGCGTGTTTTCTACGGAACTGTAATGTTTGTAGCGATTGGTTTTTATTCTGTAAATGGAAAGGCTATGTAAGAATTATGAGTAAAATGTCAGAAGTAATGCCTAAATGGGGGCCTTATTCAAAAAAGTACAGCGGTGTGTCAAGAGTCACAGAGCACGAAACGGAGAAAGGCGTCAGGTTTGATTTTATTTCGCTTCCCGCAGTTTCAAATACCGATGCCAAGGCTCCGAATGTGACTATACCGGTGGGTGTGCATCCTTGGGATGTAAAAAGTGATTATTCTTTTTATTCTTACAGACAGGACCTGGAGTGGAAGGATGTTATTTATTCCGACGTTTCTTTTACCAAACTCAGCGATGAGAGTGTGCTTGTCAGGACAGAGATTTTCAATAATTCAGAGCTTATGCAAAATTGCCTTGTCAATTATTTCTCTTCGCTGCAATTTCCGTTTTTAACATCATACAGAGTTTCTCTTCCCAATAAATCGCTTATGTTTGACGCGCTTGATTACAGCGAGTTTACATATAAAACAAGCCGTCCGTGGGATAATGAAACTATGGACGCCATGCATAAAGGCGAGTTCTTTGACGATCGCTTTACTTCTCACAGAGGGCTCGGAGACCGTGACGACAACCGATATATATTGCCGAAATATCCGCGTCTCGGAGAAGAAAAAGGCGACAAAATCGTATATAAAATAAAAAATGATTTAAACTTTTCAGATGCTGCTTTATATGTCAGATACCGTACCGTTGATAATAAGCCTTCGGCTTTTACCGTGAACGGTGACAACGTTGTGTTTCCGCCTGCACAGGATATGGGTGAAATCACGATGCCGATAGGTAATGTGGATAAAGGCGATTATACTCTCGTTCTCGTTTCCGAGGGCGAAGGCGGCATAGAATTTGATTTCTTTGCAATATGCGAAAAAGACGAAACCAATAAAATATTAGTTGAAGCAAAAAAGAATAATTTTGTCCCGGATGTTAAGGTTCGCGACGAAATAAACGGTAAAACCATTGAGATAAAATACGAGGGCGTTGAAAAGCCATTTGTTTTAAGAACATTTAATGATGAAACAAGACTTCGCAGCATACCCTCCGGCTGTCTTGAGGATGTACCGACTCCCCGTATATCTCAACCGGATAAAAGCTTTGACAATATGATGGAAACTTTTTCCGGAGAATTCAGTTGGAAACACAGTGACGAGGGATACTATCAGAATACTCTTGTTCACACCTTGTACATAGAGCCGGGGAAAAGTCATACCGAATATGCGGTTATTTCGTATGGCGGTGCAGAATATGAAACGCCGGAAGATTATGAAAAGATCTATTTATCGGCGTCCGGCTCGGTTGAAAAGCTAAGCTATAATGACAGCGGAAAAAAATATGAGTTTTCAAACTGCCTTTTGCGAGCTGCAATGTTCCAAAACACCGTGTATCCGCTTTATCATCACGGAGAATATGTTATACATCACACTCCCGGCAAGAGGTGGGATTCCTTTTACACATGGGATTCGGGCTTTATAGGGCTTGATATGCTTGAATTTTCACCGAAAATAGCGGATTATATCCTCGATTTGTATTTGAGTGATAAGGATAATAAGGACTATGCGTTTTTGCTGCATGGTTCTCCTGTGCCCGTCCATCTTTATCAATATTATGAAATGCTCCAAAAAACATCTGATAAATCCGAGCTGTATGATTATTACGACCGAGCAAAGATGTTTTATGATTTCCTTGCGGGAAAAATAAACGGTTCAACCACTGCTAAATTTAAGAGCGGTCTAACAACTACATTTGAGTATTTTTACAATTGTTCCGGTATGGACGATCTTCCGCCTCAAGTTCTGATGTACAAAAATAATTTGCAACTTAAAACCGCACCGTGTATTTCTTCTTCTCAGGTTATAAGGACGGCAAAGCTTCTCACTGTGATAGCCGAGCATCTCGGTAAATCCGAAGATGTAAAAGCCTATTCGGAAGATATAAAGAGAATATCAAATGGGCTTCAGAAATATGCGTGGGATGATGAGGCGGGGTATTACTCATATGTAATTCACGATGAAACCGGCGAAGCAAAAGAACAACTGCGCTCCGAGTCGGGCGAAAATATGAATAAGACCATGGACGGTATATATCCTCTTATAGCCGGAATAACTACGGACGAGCAGACTGGCAGAATTCTGTCTCATTTGAAAAGCGAAGATGAGATGATGAGCAAGGTCGGTATAAGTGCCGTTAATATGAAGGCCGGCTATTATGCCACTAACGGCTATTGGAACGGCAACGTATGGTTTTCGCATCAATGGTTTGTTTGGAAAACCATGTTAGATATAGGTGAGGCTGATTTTGCATATAAAATAGCCAAGGTCGCGCTCGATTCGTGGAAGCGTGAGGTGGAGTATTCGTACTATACTTTTGAAATGCTTTCGATAACTACGGGCAGAGGAGGATGGTTCCATAATTTCGGAGGCCTTTCCGCTCCCGTGAACATTTGGGCTTCTGCATACTTTAAGGCGGGCACGTTTAATCTCGGCTTTGACAGCTTTTGTGAAAATTACAGCTTCGAAAACGATTTCACTCATTTTTCCGCAGACGTTTCGCATTATAACGGTAAAGACAGCATAATGCTTGTTGTTATGAATGACAAAAATAATTATGTGGTAACAGTTGACGGAGAAAAAGCCGTTTTTAACGAGCGGAGCAAAGGAACATTTGAAATAAAATTACCATCCGATAAAAAACGTGTAAAAATTGAAATTCAGCTTGTGTAATCCTCTACAAGCTTTTGTGCTTCTTCATCGGAATAAGCCGTAACACCTACTATTATAAGCTCCCTGTCGCTTTGCGGCAGGGAATTTGTATTTACGTCAAAGATTTCCACCGGCATAGAGTATCCGCGTTTAAATAAAGCTATTTTACCGTTATAGTCGGTTATGGTGTAAAGTGCTGTAACGGTAGTTTCTTCACTTTCCGTAAAGCTGCTTTTCTTTTTAGGAGATTTTAAAATTATCACTGTTACTGCACCTAATAAAGTCAGAGCAGCCACCGATGCGGCGATACATTTAAGTAAGGCTTTTTTCATTTTATTCACTTCCGTATATTATTTTTGACAAGAATAGGAAAAATATAATATTTTTTCAAAATTATGATGAAATAATCAACGGTTTGTGTTACAATAAATCAGTATAGTTATATCGTATCCGATCTTTTAAACGGAGGACTTTAAAATATGACTCAAAAGCGACGCGCAGTCACAAAGAGAGTACCTAAAAACAGAAAAAAACGCAGTAAGGGCGCAACGGTTTTGTTGTCGGTTCTTTTTACCTTTTTGCTTACCGCGGTTTTTGTATGCTTATATCTTCTTGTGTTTATGGTGTCTTACGTAAACGGCGACAGTAAGATAAATCTTGAGGAATATAAAGAGAATCAAGATCAAACCACAATTATATATGCGTATGACACCAACAACGAAGTCACCGAGCTTTCGCGCCTTCACGGTGAACAAAACCGAGTTTGGGTAACATACAGCGAAAATCCGGATGAAAGCGTTATACCGCAAAATCTTGCGAATGCGTATATTGCACTTGAGGATAAGCGTTTTTACGATCACGGCGGTGTCGACTGGTTCAGAACATTATCGTCGGCGGTTAAATACCACTTCAAGCAGGGCGGTTCGACCCTTACTCAACAGCTTATTAAAAATCTTACGGGAGAAAACGGCAAAACCGTAAATCGTAAATTTTATGAAATACTGTCTGCGCTGAACCTTGAGAAAAATGCCTCCAAGCAGACCATACTTGAGGCGTATATGAATACGGTCTATATGAGCCACGGCTGTTATGGCGTACAGACCGCCTCCGAAAAGTATTTCGGAAAAAATGTGCAGGACCTTAATCTTGCTGAGTGTGCGTCTTTGGCGGCAATAACTCAATCTCCGTCAAAATATGATCCGCTTATTCATCCCGAAGAAAACAAAAAACGCCAAAAGGTCTGTCTTGACAATATGCTTAAGCAGGGCAAAATAACAGAAGACCAGTATAATGAAGCAATAAATTACACAATGGTGTTCACGAACAGTGAGGGCTATGTGCCGAGCGAAAACCTTACAAGCGCTCAGCAGCAGACCACTACCACCATTCAGAGCTACTATGTCGATTACGTTATTCAAAAAGTTATCTCAGACCTTATGGATAAATACGGCTATACAAAGCCGCAGGCGTCTACGCTCATTTATTCGGGCGGACTTCGCATCTACTCCGCTGTGGATATGAATGTTCAGAATATTCTCGAAAACGTATATGTAAACAGAATATCATTCCCGTCCTATAATAAAAATGTTCCCGATGCTCAGTCGGCTATGACAATTATGGATTACAGCGGCAGAGTGCTCGGTATGATAGGCGGAGCTGGAGAAAAGACCGAAAACCGCGGACTTAACCGTGCGGCAAATTCGTATAGGCAGCCCGGTTCATCAATAAAGCCCCTCTCTGTTTACACACCGGCAATAGAGGAAAAATATGCTTATTGGAGCACAAGAGTTAAGAACTATGGTATTCCTCACTATTACAGCGACGGCGGAGTGGGTCCCGTCAACTACGGTAATGACCCCGGTTCTCCCGATTCGTATGTAAACGTACAAAAAGCTATTTGCAAGTCTTACAATACAGTACCGGCGCAGCTTCTTAAAAAGATGGGTTATGAATTGAGCTTTAAGTATGCCAACGGCAAATTCAGACTCGATCATCTCTATGATGTTGATAAGAACGCCTCGTCACTTGCCGTAGGCGGTACAAGTAAGGGAGTATCAACTCTTCAGATGGCAGCCGCATATGCCACCTTCGGAAACGGCGGTAAATATTACGACCCGTACTGTTACTATAAAGTCACGAATTCAAGCGGTACTATGGTATACCTTCAACACGACGAGACCGATGGCGATCAGATTATGTCTCAGGATACTGCGGATATTATGAATGAGCTTCTGCAAACCGTTGTTACTGATACGGCAGGTGAAGCTACCGCGCGCAATTACGGCCTTAACAATATGAAACTGTTTGCAAAAACCGGTACCACAACCGAGGATAAGGATCGTTGGTTCTGCGGAGGTTCTCCGTATTATGTAGCTGCAGTTTGGTATGGTTGCGATACTCCTAAGCAGCTTTCGAATTATGTTTCGGGCAATCCGGCGGGTAAAATATTTGATGAGGTTTTGAACAGAGTTCATAAAGGACTCGCTTCTAAAGATTTTACAAAATTCTCATCTATTGTTGAGCAAAAAGAGTATTGTACAAAGACGGGATTGCTTGCGGGCAGCGGATGTTCGAGTCGCGCAACCGGCTGGTTCTCAAAGAGCAATATGCCGGGCTATTGTACATCTTGCTCCGGCGGCGGAAGTAAGGATGGCAAGATCGAGGGAGAGACCAAAAAGACAACCGACGGCAGCACTAAGCCGGCAGAAACAACAAAGGCGGCTGCTGAGACGACAAAAGCTCCCGAGGCTACAAACGCCGCAGAGGCTACCAAAGCTCAATAATCAAAGGAGTTTTTATGGGCAATTTGCTGTTTAAAAATGCACACGTTATAGACCCTTCACAAAAGCTTGATACTGTCGGCGACGTTCTTGTCGTCGACGGTAAGATTGCCGATTTTGGCAAGGCTTTAAGCTGCTCTGCCGATAATATCATTGATGCTTCGGGGCTTGTTTTGGCACCGGGGCTTATTGATTTACATGTGCATTTGCGTGATCCGGGTCTTGAATATAAAGAGGATATAATTTCCGGATGCCGTGCGGCGGCGGCCGGCGGCGTGACAACGGTTTGCGCCATGCCTAATACAAAACCGGTATGCGATAACGCAGAAACGGTAAAATATATACTTGAAAAAGCGGCTAATGCCGATGCTCACGTTCTTCCAATAGGTGCCGTTTCCGTCGGCGAAAACGGTGAAAAGCTCACCGATATGCAGGCTTTAAAAGAAGCCGGTTGCTGTGCTTTTTCGGATGACGGCGTTCCGGTTAAAACCGCAGAGCTTATGCGTGAAGCACTCAAAGAGGCAGCAAGACTCGATATGCCTGTTTTTGCCCATTGCGAAGAAAAAACAATTTCACGCGACGGCATTGTGAATGAATGCGATGTTGCAAAAGACCTTAATATGCCGCAGATACCGGTTTCGGCAGAAGACGTGGGAACTGCACGCGAGACGGCCCTTTTAATGTCAGCCCCCAAAAATGCACGGTTGCATATTTGTCACGTCAGTACGGGCAATTCAGCACTTCTTATAGCCTCTGCAAAGAGAAACGGATTTAATGTAACTGCTGAAACTTGTCCGCATTATTTTATATTTAACGATGAAAAGCTTTTGTTAAAGGATGCGGATTATCGAATGAATCCTCCGCTTCGCAGTGCCGTGGATCAGTTTTCCGTTCTCTACTCGCTTATTGACGGTGTAATAGATGTAATTGCAACCGACCACGCACCTCATTCACCGGAAGAAAAGGCAGATTTTTACAAAGCTCCCAACGGTGTTATAGGTATGGAGACATCTTTTTCCGCTTCATATACCGCGCTTGTTGCGTCGGGACTTATCAGTCTTTATGAGCTTGTTGATAAAATGGCGTGTAAACCGGCCGAGATTTTAAACAGACCGATAGGCACGTTAAAAAAGGGGAGTGCTGCGGACATTATTTTGATAGATGAAAGTGAAAAATTTACAGTAGACATAAATAAGCTTCACGGTAAATCCAAAAACTGCATCTTTAAAAACCGTGAACTTCAAGGCAAGGTAAAAATGACCGTTCTCAGCGGCAGAATAGTATATAATGATTTAGGAGATTGACAAATGGCTTTTGACAGACTTATCCGTGCAATTGACGAAAAGAAAAATCCTACTGTGGCAGGGCTTGACCCGAAGCTTGACTACGTTCCCGAGTTTATAAAAAAAGACTCGCGTGAGAAATACGGAGATACGCTTGAGGCTGCGGCAGATGCGCTTTTGACATTTAACAAAGGGCTTATAGATTCTCTTTGCGATGTTGTGGCGGCCGTAAAGCCGCAATGCGCCTATTATGAAATGTACGGGTGGCAAGGAGTAAAAGCACTTTATGACACAATAGCTTACGCAAAAGAAAAAGGCCTGTTTGTAATAACCGACGGTAAAAGGAATGATATCGGCACTACCATGGAGGCGTATGCCGCCGCACATATCGGTAAAACAGAGGCTTTCGGTAAAACCTTTGAAAGCTTTTCCGCCGATGCCCTCACAGTTAACGGTTATCTCGGAAGCGACGGTATAAATCCTCTTTTAAATGTTTGCAAGGAAGAGGACAAAGGCATTTTTGTGCTTGTGAAAACTTCTAATCCATCCTCCGGCGAGCTTCAGGACAGATTGCTCGGCGACAAAACCGTCTACGAAACCATGGGTGAAATGTGCGAGAACTGGGGCAAGGATTCTATAACGGATTACGGATACTCATGTGTCGGTGCGGTCGTCGGAGCAACTTATCCGAAACAGCTTTCAAGCCTTCGCAAAGAAATGCCGCACACATTTTTCCTTGTACCGGGTTACGGTGCACAGGGCGGAGCCGCCAAAGATATTGCAGGTGCGTTTGATGAGAACGGACGCGGAGCTGTAATAAATTCCTCAAGAGGTATAATGTGCGCATACAAAAAAGGCGGCTTCGATGAAAAAGATTATGCCGTTGCCGCACGTAAAGAAGCTATCAGAATGAGGGACGAAATCAATTCCGTTTTATAAAGGGTGATTTATATGAAAAATAAAAAGGCTTACCTTGTTTTGGCTGACGGAACCGTATTTAACGGAATTTCTATGGGTAAAGAGGGAACAGCTTTAGGAGAAGTTGTTTTCAATACTTGTACGGCTTCTTACGGAGAACTGCTTTCAGACCCGACATATTACGGTCAGATAGTGGCGCAAACCTATCCTCTTGTAGGCAACAGAGGCGTAGAAAAAAGAGAAAACGGTTCAAAAATAATGGCAAGCGGCTATGTTGTGCGTGAATGGTGCGACACCGGCGATCTCGGCGAAGAAACGCTTGACAGCTATTTAAAAGAGTGCGGCATAGTAGGAATCAGCGGTATTGATACACGCCGTCTTACGCGTGCCGTCCGCGACAAAGGCTATATGAAGGGCGCTATAACCGACAATCTTAATGATTTTGACGTGCTTATTAAAAATATCAAGAATTATACAATTTCCGGGGCGGTTGAGGCTGTTACCGTAAAAGAGCCGCAGAAATTCACGGCGGAAAATCCGAAATGCAATGTTGCGGTGATTGATTACGGTTCGCCGCGCAGAACTCTTGACGGCTTTTTGTCACGAGGCTGTAGTTTGACCGTCGTCCCGGCTGACTTTACGGCTGAGCAGTTAAAGAACATTTCACCGGACGGTATTTTCCTTTCCGACGGTCCTGCCGATCCTGACGATAATCCAAAGCTTATAGAAAATATCAAGGAGTTTAAAAAACTCGGTGTTCCGATGTTCGGAATAGGTCTCGGCCATCAGATGTTGGCTCTTTCGGAAGACTTTAAAATTGAAAAAATGCCGCAGGGGCACCGCGGCTCAAATCAGCCTGTAGTTATAAAATCTACCGGAAAGCTTATGGTTACAGAGCAGAATCACGGTTATTCGGTTGAAGTTTCGAGCATCAGTGCCGATAAAGCCGATATTACAATGATAAATGTCAACGACGGCTCCTGTGAGGGACTTGAGTACAAAAATTTCAACGGTTTCGGGGTTCAGTTTACACCGGACAGCGACCGCGACAGCAGTACATCCTGGATATTTGACCGCTTTGTTGATATGATGGGGGAATGAGTTATGACAGAAAATAAATATTCAAAAATACTTGTTCTCGGAGCCGGCCCTGTGGTTATAGGCTCTTCCTCTGAATATGATTATTCGGCTGTATCTGTTTGCAGAGCGTTGAAGGAAGAGGGCATTTCAGTAGTTTCGGTAAACTCAAATCCGGATACAATAATGACAGATAAAAATGTTGCGGATACAGTTTATATTGAGCCATTAAACGGCGAAACAGTAAAGAAAATAATTGAAAAAGAAATTCCCGATGCCATTATCGGCACCACGGGAGGAGAAGCGGGGCTCGAAATTTGCCTTGAGCTTTTACAAAACGGTTATCTTGATGAGCACGGTACCAAGCTTCTCGGAATTAAGCCGGAAACCATAAAGGCAATAAGGAACGAGCAGGCTCTTCGAGATACTCTTGAAAATGTGGGCGAACCGTATGTATCCGCAAAGGTGTTGCCGACAGATGCGGAATGTGTGACATTCGCCGGTGAAATCGGTTTTCCCGTACTTATAAGTCCGGCATTCACGCCTGATTTTTCAGAGCCGATACGTTGCGAAAATGCAGATGATATTTTGTCAGGCTTCGGCAGTTGTGCCGAGCGGTCTCTCGTAAACGAGGTATACGTAAGAAAATGCGTCGATGATTATAAAGAAGTGGAATTTGTCGCAATGCGCGATTCCTTCGGCAACTGCATAAGCGTAAGCAGTACCGAAAATATTGACAGCGTCGGCATTCATTCCGGCGACAGTATTGTTGTTATTCCTGCGCAGACTCTTACAGACAGCGAAACCGTAAGGCTTCGCAGAGCCGCAAGAAAAATAGCCAATTATTTAAATATTGAAGGAAGCTGCAATGTCCGTTTTGCAATAAATTCGGATGGCAGCGAGTATATGGTTTTGGCAGTTGAGCCACAGCTTAACCGTACTACCGCTCTTGTTTCAAAAGCTACGGGTTATCCCATAGCGCAGGTCTCTGCCAAAATTGCTCTCGGATATAAGCTTTACGAAATCAAAAACGATATAACAGGCGTTACCACAGCGGCAAATGAACCTGCCATTGATTATTGTGCCGTAAAGGTTCCGAGATGGTCTTTTGAAAACTTCGATGCCGCCACCAGAAAGCTCGGCGGAACTATGCAGGCTACGGGTGAGGCACTCGCAATCGGCACTTCGTTTGAGTTGGCTCTTATGAAAGCGATACGCTCGATGAATCCGCGTACCGAATCTGTATCAATGCCCAAAATGAAGCAAAAAACCGACAATGAGATAAAGGAGCTGCTGTTAGGCTCCGATGATGAGCGAATTTTTGCTGTTTACGAAGCTATAAGACGCGGATTTGATCTTGCTGAAATACAGTCTCTTACAAGAATAGATAATTATTATCTAACTAAGCTCAAGAATATAGCCGATACGGAAACATCTCTCGGTAACGGCTTTTCGGGTGATTTGTATTTCCGTGCAAAAACTCTCGGTTTTCTCGACAGTACAATTGAAAAAATAACCGGTGAGGAGATTTCGGCACCCATAGCTGCAGGATATAACACCGTAGACACTTGCGCAGCCGAATTTGACGTTAAAAAGCCCTATTTCTATTCTTCGTTTGACGAGGATAACGAAGCCGCAATGTTCGGAAAAGCGCACCCGACATCGAAAAAGAAAATCCTTGTAGTGGGTTCCGGCCCTACATCCATAGGTCTTGGAACAGACCGCGATTATGCGGTGGTAAACTGTATAAATACACTTAAGGACTTCGGTTACTCCACTATTTTGCTTAATAATAATCCTGCGGCTGTTTCCACAGATCCCGGAGTTGCCGATACACTTTATCTTGACCCCATTACAGACGAAGATGTCAGAAATGTTGTGCTCACCGAAAAACCGTACGGAGCTGTTTTGCCGTTCGGCGGTGGTAACGCCGTCAGAAAAGCCGAAATGCTTCGTTCATTAGGCGTTAAGGTTTTCGGTTCGGATGACGAGGCTCACCGCAGACTAAAAAACAAAATCGAGTTATTTGATATCCTTGATGATCTCGGTATACGTCACACAAATAACCGACACGTTATGATTGGTAAGGGTGCCGAGGTGGATGTCCTGTCCGATGGCAGCGATATACTGGTTCCGGGAATTTGCGAGCATATTGAAAAGGCCGGTGTAAATCCCGGCGACACTACTACGGTTTTTCCGTCGATAACGCTTACCTCATCGGATAAAGCAAAGATATACGAATATACCGAAAAGCTTTGCAAAGAACTTAAAATTAAAGGGCTTATAAATATCCAGTTTGTTATATATGATAACGAAGTTTATGTTTCGTCGGCAAGCGTCGTGGCAACGCGAAACGTGCCGTTTATGACTAAGGCATCGGGGTTGCCGATAGTTGCCATGGCTACGCGGCTTATGCTCGGCGAGACGCTCGGTGATATCGGTATGGGATGCGGTATTTTACCGGAGCCTACAAGGTATTTTGTCAGAGTACCGGTATTCAGCTTTGAAAAACTTCAGGGTACCGATGTTCAGATAGGCGATACCGAAAAGTCAACGGGAGAAGTTATGGGCATAGCAGATACATTTGACGAAGCTCTTTTGAAGGGCTTGATAGCTTCGGGAATGCGTATAAAGCGCACAGGCGGAGTGCTTGTTTCCGTTGCCGATACCGATAAGAGGGACAGCGTTATGCTTGCCGGTGAATTTTTAAAACAGGGCTTTAAGATATATGCTACCTCCAATACTGCTAAGCTTTTAAATTCGAACCATGTTGCGGCAAATTCCGTGCGTAAAATACATGAGGGCGAGCCGAATACAATGTCGCTTATTAAGAATAATAAATTATCATATGTTGTTTCAACCGCGGAGCAGGGGCCTAAGGTGAATGAGGACGACATTCGCATACGTCGTACCGCTCTTTTGCGCCGTATTCCGGTATTGCCGTCGGTTGATACTGCCTTTGCATTTGCAAAGTGCCTCGAAAATAACAATATTCTTGAAGAAATAAAGGTTTGCAAGCTATAATTATAGGTGAATGATTTATGTTTCAAAAATCGTATAAAATCCTGTCGACCGAAAAACTGAATAATACAACTTTCAGCTTTGTTATTTCCTGCCCGGAGCTTGCCGAAGAAAGCTGGTGCGGAAGATTTGTAAATGTCTTATGCGGAGAAAAGACTCTGCGCCGCCCGATTTCAATTTCTGAAATTGACAAGCAAAACGGTACAATAACAATCGTATTTGAAGTCCGCGGAGACGGAACAAAATGGATGTCGGAGAGAAAAGCAGGGGACGAGCTTGATATTTTAGGACCTCTCGGCAACGGTTTTTTCCCCGATAAAACAAAACGCGGAATTTTTATCGGAGGAGGTATAGGTTGCCCCCCTATGCTCGATGCTGCAAAAGAATACGGCAGCGATGCAGAGGTGATTCTCGGCTTCAGAAGCCAAGAAAATGCAATACTTACAGATAAGTTTAAGTCTGTTGCTAAGCGGGTGGAAATCACAACAAACGACGGTACCCTCGGCGCAAAAGGCTTTGTTACCGATGTGCTTAAAAATATGGTTCAAAACGGCGAAAATGCCGTAGTTTATGCCTGCGGACCCACACCGATGTTAAAAAGCGTTGCTGCGCTTTGTAAGGAAAAAAACATTAAGTGCTACGTTTCGCTGGAGCAGCGTATGGCGTGCGGAATAGGTGCTTGCCTTTGCTGTGCACAAAAGACTCGCGATGAAGACGGCGAGCATATGAAACATGTTTGTAAAAACGGACCCGTTTTTGATTCCGAGGAGGTCGTATTCTGATGGCTGATTTAGGTGTTAATATAGCCGGAGTTCATTTTAAAAACCCCGTAATTACAGCGAGCGGAACTTTCGGATTTGGGCAGGAATATGCCCGTCTTTATGATATTTCGCGTCTCGGAGGTATATCTTGCAAGGGGACTACGCTGAAAGAACGCACGGGAAATCCTGTCCCGCGAGTTTGTGAAACGCCGTCAGGTATACTCAACTGCGTCGGACTTCAAAATCCGGGCGTCGACGCGTTTATAAAAGATGACTTGCCTTTTTTGAAAAAGTCAGGTACCGTTATAATCGCTAACATTGCAGGAAGCGCAGAAGAAGATTACGTTGAAACCGCATCAAGGCTTAACGGTACGAGTGTGGATATGATAGAGCTTAATATTTCGTGTCCTAATGTTAAAGAGGGCGGAGCTTCTTTCGGAACAAGTGCCGCGAGCGTCGAAAAGATAACGTCGGCTGTCAAAAAAGCATCCGAAAAGCCGCTTATGGTAAAACTTACGCCTAACGTAACCGACATAACTGAAATGGCTCTTGCCGCAGAGAGTGCCGGTGCAGATGCCGTTTCTCTTATAAATACGCTTACCGGAATGATTATTGATATAAACACAAAAAGACCGCTTCTTCGCAATAATACGGGCGGGATGTCAGGTGCGGCGGTTTTTCCCGTGGCACTTCGTATGGTTTGGCAAACCGCATCCAAGGTTAAAATTCCCGTTGTCGGTCTCGGAGGTATAACAAAGTGGGAGGACGCCGTACAGATGCTTTTAGCCGGAGCTAGTGCAGTTCAGGTCGGTACCGCAAGCTTTACAGACGCATTCGCACCGCTTAAAATTATAGACGGTATAAACAATTATCTCGACAAAAACGGGTATAAGAGTGTGTCCGAGATAGTCGGAAAGGTTGAACCATGGTAATACTTTCGGTTGATTACGGCGATGTCAGAACCGGAATTGCCGTTTGCGATAAATTCGGTATGTTGGCGTCACCCGTTAAGGTTATTGTCGAGCGCGACAGCGGCGCTTTGGCAGATGAGATAACTGAAATAGCCACAGAAAAGAAGGCTGAAAAAATAGTATTGGGGCTTCCGAAAAATATGGACGGTTCAGAGGGCTTTCGTGCCGAGGCTTGTCGGCAACTGGCAGAGCTTATTTCAGAAAGGATTAATCTTCCGATAGATTTTGAAGACGAGAGATTGACTACCGTTTCGGCGCATAATGCGCTGAACGCCACAAATACCCGTGGTAAAAAGCGTAAGGCGGTTGTTGACGCTGTTTCTGCAGTTATAATTCTTGAAGATTACTTGAGAAAAACGAAAAATCAAAAATAAAATCGAAAGCAGCCCGTATGTCATATGATATACAGGCTGCTTTTGGCAAAAGAACAAAATTAAATTGTTTAAACACAATAGAAATTTGTATCCCATCCGGGAATGTACGGATGATGTCTGAAGTATATTTTATATTCGGGATTTACCTCGAGTATTTTTTCGGGCAAAATAAATATATCTTCGATTCTGTGGTATGCCGCAATGTTGAGTTTGGGCTTCAACCTTTTTAGCGTAATTTCGGCTCCGTCAAGCATTTCACTTTCCGCTCCTTCGATATCCGCTTTTATATATGTAATGCTTTCACTCTTTGAAATTTCATCCACCGAAACAGTATCTGTCTTTGCTTGTGCGGCATTTAAAAGATATGAATTTCTGCCGCCTTTTCCCGCAAAACCCATAGTTGATTCTCCGCTCCAAATGCCCTTGTTCACAAGAGTTATATTGCTCATGTTTTTTGTGTATTCCATAAGCTTTTTAAAATTGCGCGGAGCAGGTTCGACAGCTGTTATACTGCCGTATTCGTTGCCGGAGAAATGCAAAAATTCCTTTATTGTGTCGCCGTTATAAGCACCGAGATCAAGGTAATTTTCGTTTTTGCCGAGCCTTAATATATCGCTAAACACTTCTTCTTTATCGCTCTCGCAGGATAGAAGTGTGTCTAAGTCTCCGCTGTATTCAAAGTTGACAAACTTAAAAAACACATCTTTGGATTTTTCGTCTGCAAGCAGCGAATAAATGTTGCAGATGCGGCTTTTGTTGCGTTCAAAAAATTCTCTGTTTGCTATGCCGTTTCCGTAAACCGACACGCTCGGTACAAAAGTTTTGTGCTTTGCGGCAACGCTTTTAATGTTATCGGTGACCGATTTAAGCTGAGAACCGAAGCATATTACACAGTAAAAATCGCCGAATTCATTTTCGCAGTCAGAGAGACTTTTGACTTTAAATCCGCGGAAGCTTCTGTCCCTGACAAATCCGTCACTTGCCATAACGGCAGATATTTTTATACCCAGTCTTTCAAATTCGTCAAATATTTTATCGGCGCCGTTTCCGGTTCCGTAGCAAACTATCGGAAGGTCGGCGTCTTTTAATTTTTCCCATACAGAAGGAGATTTCAGCATTTTATCAAGCATTATAACCACTCTTTTTATTTCTGCAAAAGTTCGGTATTAATTGTAACATATAACGTGAGTTTTCACAAATGTTGTTATTTACTTTGATAAAAAAAGATATTATAATATGAGTGATGAATTCTAAGGAGGTATTATTATGAACGATATTAACTCTCTTTATAAATTATGGTGCGAAAAAGCCGTGAATGATAAAGACCTTATTCCGGAGCTTAAATCAGTTGAGGGAAATCAGGATGAGATTCTCGACAGATTTTATAAAAACCTTGAATTCGGTACGGCAGGTCTGCGCGGAGTTATAGGAGCCGGTACAAACAGAATGAATGTTTATACCGTTAATCAGGCAACACAGGGTCTCTCGGATTATCTTAACAGCGAGTTTAAAGAGCCGAGCGTTGCCATTGCCTATGATTCGCGTATAAAATCGGATGTATTTGCACGTTCCGCGGCTTCGGTGCTTGCCGCTAACGGTATTAAGGTATATATCTATCGTGAACTTGTACCGACTCCGATGCTGTCATATGCGGTCCGCAAGCTTCATTGCAGCTCGGGCATAATCATAACCGCAAGTCATAATCCCTCAAAGTACAACGGCTATAAGTGCTACGACCCAAACGGCTATCAGATGACCGATGCAGCCGCCGCCAAAACCTATGAGTTTATAAGCCGTGTTGATATGTTCTCAGGCGTTAAAACCGCCGACTTCGAAGAATGTGTCGAGAGCGGAAAAATTGAATATATCAGCGATGAGGTTTATGAGTCGTTCTTTACCGAAGTGCTGAAAGCAAGAGTCAATCCCGGCATATGTGAAAAAGCGGGACTCTCGGTAATTTATACTCCGCTTAACGGCACCGGAAACAAGCCTGTCCGCAAAATTCTTAAAATGATAGGCGTAGAGGATGTAACCGTTGTTCCTGAACAGGAATTGCCCGACGGAAACTTCCCGACCTGCCCGTATCCCAATCCCGAAATCAAACAGGCCTTTGAGTGTGCAATAAACCTTTCAAAAACAAAAAAGGCAGACCTTCTTGTTGCAACCGATCCCGATTGCGACAGACTCGGCATTGCTGTGCTTGACGACGGCGAATATAAGCTTATGACCGGTAACGAAGTGGGAGCAATGTTTACAGAATATTTGCTTGAAACTCTTACTGAGCAAAATAAACTTCCGAAAGCTCCTGTTGTTGTTAAAACAATAGTTACTTCTCCGCTTATCTCGGCCATTGCTGCTGCCCACGGCGCAACTACGGCAAACTTGCTTACCGGATTTAAATATATAGGAGAGCTTGTTACAAAGCTTGAAAGTAAAAATGAGGCTGACCGTTTTGTAGTCGGTATGGAAGAATCCTACGGCTATCTCCGCGGCTCACATGCAAGAGATAAGGATGCCGTTGTAGCTTCGATGCTTGTTTGCGAAATGGCGTCATACTATAAGCTTAAAGGTATGAGTCTTTATGACTTTATGCAGAGCATATACAAGAAGTACGGCCTTTATCTTAATACTCTTCTCAATTTCGGCTTTGAAGGTGCCGCGGGAATGAAAAAGATGGCTGAAATGATGGATTCACTTCGCGCTGACGGCCTTAAAAATATTGCGGGTATGGATGTCATAACATCTTCGGATTATGAGGCAAGCATCGAGACAAATCTTAAGACAGGCGAGAAGGCTAAGATTACTCTGCCGAAATCAAATGTGCTTGCATACACCCTTGAGGGCGGTAACAGCGTAATAGTTCGCCCGTCGGGAACAGAACCGAAGATAAAGATTTATATTACGGCAGTAGGTAACACGCGCGATGAGGCTAAGACTGTTACCGATAAGATAAGCGACGATATGGAAAAAATACTCGGTATTAAGAATTAAAGGAAGATTCTGAAAATGATGCAAAAGAAATGGGCCGTTCGTGTTATAGCCATAGTATTGGCTGTGCTTATGGTGGCAACAACACTTACGGTTTTGCTTAATGTTTTTTACTTTAAATAATTGAAATAACACGTCGCATTTGTCGCGGCGTGTTATTTTATATGTAAAATTTGTCATTATTGCTCGCGTTGTGTAATGTACACAAAAAGTGTGGTTGACAAATGCTTAAAATATGCTATAATAATTAAGCTTGCAGTTTTATTAGCAATGTTTAGCCAAGGGGTGTGCCTGTTTTGACTGATAATGATGATCTTCTGAGGTTGGTCAAGCTGGCATCTTCGGGCGATAATGAAGCTTTATCTCTGCTTGTATCAAAAATGATTCCCGATGTGCGTCGTGAGGCTTCTAAGTTTTCCGGAGCTGTCGGCGTCGATTCCGACGATCTTTTTCAGGAGGGTATGATAGGGCTCTTGTCTGCCGCGCGTTCCTATAAAACTGATTGTGGCGCGTCATTCAGAACTTATGCCTCGGTTTGCATACGTAACAGAATCATTTCGGCTGTAAAAAAAGCGTCAGGCGGCAAAAGTGTGCGTCGTGACCTTTTGGTTCCTTTGGAAACAGAGCTTTTATCTGTGCCGGAGCTTTCTTATGATGACGGTCTTGTTGTTAAAGAGGAATGTGACAGGCTTTTTGGCTTTATCGAAACACAGCTTTCCGAAAGAGAACGCAGCATTTTAAAATTATTCCTTAGCGGGTTAAGCTATGGCGAAATAGCCCAAAAACTCGGTTCTTCATCCAAATCCGTTGACAATGCGCTTCAAAGGGTTAGGCGAAAGCTGAAGAAGTATAACTAAGGCGGTAATTAATACTTCATCAAAAGCCCTTTTCTCATTAGGAGAGCATTTTTGCGGCGGTGCAATTCCGCTTAGGGTAAAAATAATTTTTTCAAGCGAGGTAGCAAAATGTACGAAGACAAAACCCTTATTTGTAAGGAATGCGGTAAAGAGTTCGTTTTTACAGCAGGTGAGCAGGAGTTCTACGCTGAAAAAGGCTTTGTAAACGAGCCCCAGAGATGCAAGGCTTGCCGCGATGCAAGAAAGAACGCTGCTAAAGGCGATAGACAGATGTACACAGCAACTTGTGCACGCTGTGGCGGCGAGGCAAAGGTTCCTTTCCAGCCCAAAGATGATCGTCCTGTTTATTGTAGCGAGTGTTTTGCAAAGATGAAAGAAGAGCAGGCATAATTTTAACATAAATTAAATATATATGTTTCGCTGAGTCTGTTCGTTAATTCGAGCAGACTTCTTCTTTTTGTATTTTTTTGAAAAATTTATGCTATTATAAATGTGGTGATATAATGAAAAAGACTGTTTCTGTTTTGCTTGCTGCAATCATGCTTTGTACATTTTCTTTTTGTGCCTTTGCGGTGGATAATACCGCATCCGTAAATATAGTTGAAACCGCAAGTAACGAATATACGGTTTATCTCGGATTTATCGATAACGGTAACGAGGTATGCGGCGGCAGTATGAATTTAGTATATAACAGCGACAAGCTTAAACTTGTTGATTATTCGACGGACTCCGAAAGGTGTATGATGCTGATAAATCCGGACTATCAAAATAAAGGCAATACTGTTCGTTTCGTTTTTGCCTCGACCAACGCTTTAAGTAATGGGGGAAATTTGGCAACAATAAAGTTTTCGTCGAGCGGTGACAAAGTTACATTGTCGGATTTTTCGGTATCCGAGTATAGACTGTATGATGTAAATTCGTCCCTCATAGCCAACGAAAAGTCGGTCTCTCCTGCTATTTCGTTTAATGCTTTGTCTGATAAAAACAGTGTTGACACATCTGTTGTTGCGGACGGTAAGAATACAGATTCTGTTAGGGAAAGCACCGATTTACCAAGTAATGATTCATATTTTTCACCTGAGTCGATTGCCGAAGACATTAACAATGTATTGTCGGACGAAACTTCTGCCGGTACTCCGGTAAAATATTCTTCCAAAAGCCGTAAAGCGCTTATCATATCGCTGATAGTTTCATTGGCTCTTGTTATTATTGCCGCAGTTATAATTTTAATTATGCGGAAGAAAAAAGGTAATCGGATTTAAAATAAAAAATATAATTTAGGGCTTGCAAAATCCCCCGTATTATGTTAATATATTCGGGCAGTAAAAAAGCATACGATTTATCGGGGTGTGGCGCAGTTGGTAGCGCACTAGACTGGGGGTCTAGGGGCCGCAAGTTCAAGTCTTGTCACTCCGACCATAAAAGGATTTAGCATAAGCTAAATCCTTTTTTAGTTTTATTAGCTTTTGTTTTTGTAGAATCGGAAAGTAAGATGTGATAAAATAATAATTATTGTTGAGCGAAAGTAATTAGCTTTTTGGAATATATTGTTGCATTTCCCCAAAAAGCTCGTTTGTTTTTTGATTGTTGAGAAATTCTTGCATCGTAACAGGTGTTTAGTATAATTAATATATGAAAACGTGAAAGGGGTTAAAAATTATGAGCAACAAAAAAGAACGCCGCAGAATAGTAAAGGAATTGCTTGACGTTACGGATAAGGAATTTACGGATGAGGAACTGATACATCAGCTTATCAACACCGAGCTTTCTAAGGATTCGGATAAAACCGACAAACTCACTTTCGGTCAGCGTGCGGCGGATGCTGTTGCGCGTTTTGCCGGAAGTTGGGCGTTTATATTCAGCTTTATAGCTATAATGGTTATTTGGATGGTTCTGAATATAGTACTTAAAGATAAGGCTTTTGACGCATATCCGTTTATCCTTTTGAATTTGGTGCTTTCTTGTATTGCGGCAGTACAGGCTCCGCTTATTATGATGAGCCAAAACAGACAGGAGGCCAAGGACAGAGAGCGTGCGGAAAATGATTTTAAAGTCAATTTAAAAAGTGAACTTATAATCGATGATTTGCACAGAAAGATGGATCTTGTTCTTGAAAACCAAAAGAAGATAAATCGCCGCCTCGATCTTTTGGAACAGGCGGAAAATATAAGTCCCGAGCAAAAAAAGAACATCGTTTCTTCGTCGAAAAAAACACTTCCGCAGGATAATGATTCTCTCACATAAAAGTATTATATTGAGCAATGAGATTTTTTGGGGGTGAAAAATTATGACAGAAAAGGATTATTTAAAACAAATTGATTACGTTATCGAATCGGGACCTTATACAGACAGTTGGCAATCTTTATGTAAACATAAAACACCGGAATGGTATAAGAATGCTAAATTTGGAATCTTTATTCACTGGGGAATTTACAGCGTACCTGCATTCGGCAATGAGTGGTATTCGCGTGAGATGTATGATAAATCAAAGCCGGCATATCGTCACCACCGTGAAAAGTACGGTAATCAAAAGGACTTTGGATATAAGGACTTTATACCGATGTTCAAAGCCGAAAACTTCAATCCCGAAAAGTGGGCGGAGCTTTTTAAAAACAGCGGCGCAAAATACGTAATGCCGGTTGCTGAACATCACGACGGCTTTGCCATGTATAATACCGAGTTTAACCGTTGGAACAGTGTAAATATGGGACCGGAACGAGATGTTCTCGGAGAACTGAAAACGGCTGTGGAAAATGTCGGACTTGCCTTTTGTGCGTCAAATCATCGCGCCGAACATTATTTCTTTATGAATATGGGTAGAACATTTGACAGCGATGTGTGCGATGAAAGATATGCCGACTTTTACGGACCTGCTTATTATTGTAGGGAGCTGTCATACGATAAAATGGGTGTGACGGCATCAAACTGCCGTTCTGTACCTCCGACGGAGGATTTCTTAAAAGATTGGCTTGTCCGCATATGTGAGCTGATAGATAAATACAAGCCGAAAGTTGTTTACTTTGATTGGTGGATACATAACAGGGCGTTTAAACCGTATTTAAAGAAATTTGCGGCATATTATTATAACCGTGCCGCAGAATGGGGAACCGAAGTTACGATAAATTATAAGCTTCAGGCTTTTGCTCCGGGAAGTGCTACGTTTGACGTTGAACGGGGAGCTTTGACAGATATTTCGCCCGTACCGTGGCAGACCTGCACTTCAATAGCAAAAAATTCATGGGGATATACCAAAAATAACAAGTTTAAGTCGGCATACCATATTATATGTGATTTAATCGATATTGTAAGTAAAAACGGTGTTATGCTTTTAAATGTCGGCCCGAAACCCGATGGTACGATTACAGATGAAGAAACTGCGGTTTTGAATGAAATCGGCGATTGGCTGAAGACTAACGGTGAGGGGATATACGATACGGTTCCGTGGAAAACCTTCGGCGAAGGAAAAGTCAATACAAAGGACGGATCCTTTAAGGATAATAAGACAAAAAAGTATACCGAAAAGGATTTTCGTTTTACATATAAGGACGGAGCGGTCTACGTTTTCCAAATGAAACCGACACATGACGGTGTAATAAGAATTAAGAACTTTAAAAAGATAACGCAGGACGCAATTGTATATTCGGTAAAGCTCCTCGGTAATCACTCACCGATAATAATCAGCCGAACCGAAAAATATATGGAACTTAAACTTATGGAAATTCCGCAAACGACCTTGCCGTTATGCTTTAAAATTGTTCTTGAATAAAAAGAGTCTCAATGATTGCTTATAGCAACCGTTGAGACTCTTTTTTAGCTTATTCGGTAATTTCGGCATCCTTTGTAAGTCTGCCGTGGTATATAGCGTTTGATATATTTGTCGGTGATAAAAAGACCTTGAGCTGTTTAAACTTTGTATCAAGCTTATTATTACTGAACGGTATGTCCGAGAGGGAGTATGTCGTAATACTGTTTCTGAGCTCGGTAGTTGAAATAGACATGTCATTTTTAATCGTTACAGTCTTTTTCTGACCCGGAAGTAGGTCAAAAAAGTTATCGCTGAACGGCAAAGTGCTTTTGCTGCTTTCAACTTTGACAAGGCGAGCATATTTGTCGGATGATACAGTAACATTCAATCCGTCTGCCGTTTCCTCAAAAACGGTTTTAAGCTCGGCTTTTGGCAAGCGAAGCTCGTTTTCGCGGCAGAAAAGAACAGTTTTTTGCTGAATAAGGGCACTATTTTCATAAAGTCTTACTGCAATGCCTGTTCTTTTTTTATCGTATTCCGAGCAAATGAACGGAACATTTAAATCAAAAACAACAGAATTTTTTACGGCACCGACGGTTAATGTTTTTTTGTTTGTTTCAAGAGTTCCGTTTTCAAAATCAAATATTTCATATTCCGCATCAACTGTTTTGCTTTCGTTTAAATCATTCAGCACAAAAACACGTATATAGTCGCTTGTATTCTCAATCGATATGCTGAGCGGCGCGTTAAAGTGCTTTGCACCGTATTGTAAGGCCTTGTAATTGCCATAGTAATCAAGACTTGACCAAGAGCATACACCCCAGCAGTCATTAAACTGCCAATACATTGAACCGTTGCATCTGCCCTTGTTTCTGCGCCAATGTTCGGTGGCATCTGCGATACATTCGTTTTGCGTTACCTGTGACAAATAGACATAATCCTTGAACTCCTTTGGTAAATTAAACCTTGACGCAATATAATATATCATTTTGTCATTGCCGTTGGCACATTTTTGGTGAGATTTAAACACATCGCTAGAAAGAGAGTAGTCGGAAGGTTTGGCAAACTTTTCGATAGCCTTCATATCAGGCAGGCTTTCAAAGCCGAATTCGCTGCAAAAACGTGTCATACGTTTGCGGTAATAATTCATCGGCTTCAAACCGTGCCATACGCCCCACAGATGGGTGTCGCCTACATTATCGCTTTCTACTCCGACGTTATGAGATTCACCTACAGGCGAACCGGGTGTGTATGGAGTGTTTTTGTCATATTTTCTTATTTCGGGTTCAAGTATATGATAGAAGAATTTCTCGGTCCATTTGACATACTTTTGCATATGTACCCAAGCCATATGCATATCTTCAATTTCATTGTTGCCGTTCCATACAGCGAGAGAGGGATGATGACAGAGGCGTTTTACATTGTATTTAACCTCTTCTTTTACATTGTCAAGAAAGTCATTATCAAAGAACGGATAGGCTTGACAGGCGAATTGAAAATCTTGCCAAACAAGTATTCCTTTTTTGTCACAGAGATTATAAAACTCGTCGCTTTCGTAGTATCCGCCGCCCCAAATGCGTATCATATTTATATTTGAAAACAGGGCTGTGTCAATTAAATATTCGATCTTGTCGGAAGTAAACCTCGTTATGAAGCTGTCGGGCGGGATGTAATTTGTACCCTTGATGAAAAGAGGGACACCGTTTAATCTGAATTGGAAATTTCTTCCGTATTCATCTTTTTCTCTGTTTAATTCAATTTTTCTGATTCCTATTTTTTTAGAAGTGGAATCGACTTCTTTGCCGCCGGATACTACTGCTGCACTTATTTCGTACAACGGCTGCTCTGTTTTGCCGGATAATTCGTATGTCCACCAAAGCTCGGGATCGGTTATTGTAAAGTCAGCTTCTGTGCCGCTTTTTTCAAGTGTGCTGCCGTCCGGCAATACAACCTTTAACGAACATTCGTAATCTTTATATGCCTTTATATCGGCTCTTACGGAGATAACGGCAGTACCGTCGGCATTGAGCGCTTGTGACGCAAAAAGATATTCAATTTTTGCACCGTTCACAAACTCAAGGCTTATTTCCTTTGTTATACCGCTGCACGGCAATACGGGTCCCCAGTCCCAACCGAAATGGCATTGCGGTTTGCGTATATGAACAATACCGTTCTGACCGTTTGAATTTACGGGAGTAGGACAGGACTTGTATTTTTCTTTAACATAATTTACCGGGGAACGAAACAATATTCTTATTTCGTTTTCACCCTTATCAAGACGTTCTTTTATTGATACGCTGTAAGCTTTAAAACAATTCCTGGCGGAAAAAGCAAGCATATTATTTACAAAAACATCACATATTGTATCAAGCATTTCACAGGTCAGCAGTATATCATCACAGTTTAATTCTTCATCGGTTATTTCAAAGGTCTTTTTGTATTCCCAATTTGTTTCGCCGACCCAGTATACATCCTTTTCATTAAGGCCGATAAATGGGTCCGGAATATCTCCGTTTGCCATCAGGTCAAGATAGTTGCAGCCGGGTACGGTGGCTTCCTTGTATAGCTTATCACCGACTTTTCTGAATTGCCATTTCCCGTTTAGTGTCTTTTTCATTTTTCCAAATCCCTCTCTTTGAAACATCATTGGTATTATACTTTATCCCTCTGTATATTGTAAATGCTTTTATATGCTTTTATTTTATGATTTTTTACCTGTAAGTCTAAATGCAACTCTGCGGCGGATATTTCTATTGACAATTTAATATATTTCATTTGAACTACAACGGTATTTTGTGCATTATGATAAAACAATAAGAGATACGTTCAAAATCAGCAGCACTTAAAGAAGCGTCAAAAGAGCTTGATCATTTCCATAAAAAAGCATATGCGTATATTCAGGCGCGAAAGCTTTTAAAGCAGCTTGAATACTATTCGCATTGGTCTGATATCTTTAGTTCGGAATCGGTTGAGATTTCGGAATGATTTCAGTTCCGTATTTCAGAGCGGTGTTTAACAACACCGCTCTTTTTAAGAAAAAGTTGTCAAAATGTTAACAATTTTTATTGCACACTTTAAAACAAAGATGTATAATAATTTTCGGTGATGTGAAATGAGTAAATCAACAATTATTGCAGTTGCGGGCAAAGGCGGTGTAGGCAAAACTTCATTATCGGCTACTATCGTCAGGTGCCTTACAGAAAAGTATCCTGATAAAAAGATACTTGCCATAGACGCCGATCCGGCAGTAGGTCTTTCGACCGCTCTCGGAATAGACGTCAAAATGACCATTGATGATATTCGTAAAGAGATTATAGCTTCCGTGGACGAGGGCGATACCAGAGGAGCCGTTGAGCTTTTAGGCGAAGCCAAGTACCGTATTTTCGATGCTCTTGTCGAGACAGACGGATATTCGTTTATTGCTGTTGGAAGACCAGAGAGCGCGGGGTGCTATTGTAAAATAAACTCATATCTTAAAGAGGTTATCTCTATACTTTCCGACGAATTTGACTATGTTGTTATTGACGGTGAGGCGGGAATAGAGCAAATTAACAGACGTGTTATGGAGAGAGTAACGCATCTTATCTTAATAACGGATCCCAGCAAAAAAGGCTGCCAAGTAATAAAAACAATAAAAGGTGTTGCCGATGATCTTGTTATGTATGATAAAATCGGTGCAATAGTTAATCGTATGACGGACGAGTCTTTAAAGGATTATATTAATATCGACGGTGTTGAAGTTCTCAGTTATATTCCGAATGATACAAATCTCGCTATGTTTGATATACAGGGCGAAAATGTATTTAATTTGCCGGAATCTTCACCGGTGGTAAAGGGAGTACGGGAGACTTTAACAAAAATAGGGGTGCTGTAATGAAAGATCTGAAACATCTGATTTATTTTGAGAATCTGCTTCAGGAGGCAAACAATGAACTTGTGCAGCGGGCAATAAGCGATGGCAAAAAAGCGATTGCGTATACCTGCTATCATATCCCGGAAGTTCTGCTCAATGTCGATAATTGTTTTTCGGTAAGACTCAGAGCTCCGAGAACAGGTTCTATGGATATTGCAACTTATTATCTCAGTTCGTATCTGTGCGGATATTCCAAGGCTCTTTTGGAGCGCGGCATTGAAGGCGGTTATAATTTCCTTTCCGCTCTTATAGGCTCGGAATCATGCTCGGAAATGAATCGTACATATGAGCATTTCATGCTTTTGAATCTTGTACAAAACGATAAATTCTTCGTTTCCATTGCCGATATTCCTTTTAAAATTGAGCCGCATACAGTAAGGCATTATACAGAGCAGATGAGAGTCAAGGTGCTCGATAAGCTACATGATGTTTACGGTGTTGATACAAGCGATGCTATGCTTCGTAAAGCTGTTGAAGAGCATAACGAAGTTTGTCGTCTCATAACAGAAATAGGTGAATATCGCAAAGAGGAAAATCCGCGAATAACGGGATATGAATTTCACGTCATAAATCTTGTTACATATTGTTGCCCCAAGTATTTGATAATCGACAAGCTCAGAGAAACCGCAGAGGAGCTTAAAACAAGGGTTCCTGACGAAAAGAAAAATTATCGTGCTAAAGTTGTTGTCGTGGGTTCTGAAATGGACGATCCGGATTTCACAAAGCTTATCGAAGAATCCGGTGCTCTTGTAGTTGCCGATCGCTTTTGCTTCGGTTCGCTTCCCGGCAGAGAAGAAATAAAACTTAACGATACCGATGATGTTTTATCTCAGATTGTATTGCATTATATGGAAACATGCCAATGTCCACGCTATATGAGCAAGGAAAAGGTGCAAGGAAGAAAAACCTATGTTCGTGACCTTGTAAACACGTATCACGCAGACGGTGTAATATATGAGCAGATAAAGTTTTGTGAATACTGGGGATACGAAAGGGCACTTGCATCACATATAATAACAAATGAATTCGGAATTCCGTCGGTTTCGGTTGACAGACAGTATACGGCAAGTGCATCCGGTCAGCTACGAACTCGTGTTCAGGCATTTGTAGAAAGCCTTGAAATTAAGAATATTCAAAAAGCAAAGGAGGCGAAGTAACGTGGCAAATCAGCCTAAAAATCTCGGTCTGTTGCATGAAGATAAGACCGGACTTTTAAAGCACCGCGAGTGGCGTGGGCTTAAAGACACTATGTATGATTACTATCGTTGGCTCATAACTTGGAAAGATATGATAGTTATGGTTTTGAAAGCACCCGTGTCGACGATAAAGGGTCTGTGGAATTATCGCTGGATGGCAAGTTATCTCGCGGCTCCTGCGTGGATAGACCGTCATACGGAGGGTACGCGCGGAACACACCTTCGTATAGCACATCTTCATTTTAACGCGATGATTAAGCATACATGTAATATGATACATATGCTTTTTAAACATGATAAGCATTTTCATCCGAATGACAAATTTTCAGATAAAACAGTTTGTATGGATGAACTTTTCTCTTTTGAAATAATGGCGGGTTTTCCGAACTTATATGGTGTTCCCGTACAGACTATACCGATTTTTTTGTCATCGATGGTTGATCAAAACATAACGCCGCCGTATCTTGATATAACCGAGAGTTACGGCGTTCCCGCCGATGTTTGTCCTCTTCCCTCCGCGGAGGCAGGCGTGGCAATAAACGACGATTACCCGATGTTCGGTAAATGCTTTTTATCATGCAATATGCCGTGCGACGGCTCAACAATGAACTCGTCATATATCGACAGGCGTTTTAATCTTCCGTCTCATGTTGTTAATGTTCCGCTTAGATACACCGAAGAAGAAGTACAGAAATATGCCGTTGACGAGGTTAAATCTTGCATCAGATTTATCGAGGAACAGACAGGCGAAAAGTTTGACTGGGACGCATATTTTTCCGCTATGAAGATATACAACAAACAGCTTGAATATGAGCTGCAAAAATGGGATGTCAACAAAACCGATTATCCTCAGATGACCGGTGCCACATTTTGGCTGTACAGACTTTTTTACTTCCATCTCTCCGGCGGAATCGATAAGATATTTATTAAAACCGATAAAAAGGTTAATAAGCTTATGATGAAAGGCTATGAGAGAAAAGAACATGTTTCCAAGGAAATGCGACACAGAGCTATAGTTTGGTCATGTCCTGCAAACTATTATACAAGCCTCGCAAATTGGCTCGAAAATTGCTGGGGCATAAATGTTGTTATGGATATGGAGACGATGATATCTTATATAATGTATGATACCGAGGATAAAGAAAGATCGCTTGCCACATATGCAAAAACTCTTCAGCGCACCACAATGCGTAAGCATACCAAGGGCGGTTATCAAAACGTACTTGATGAACTTTGGCGCATTTGCGATGAATATAATGCCGATACCGTAATAATGTATAATCAGATTTCATGCAAGGGAATGGATGGTCTTAACGGTATATTTGATGACCAAGCAAGAGAAAGAAATATCAATTTCATTTGGGTTGATCAGGACCTTATGGATCCAAGAACCGTTTCGCGTCGCGATATGCGTGAGCAGATCAATAAATATATGACAACTGTTCTTCAGGAAGAACCCGTTGATCCGACGCTGGTCGATTTCGACGATACAATGGCTTGGTAAAAAGATAGGAGAGTGTTTATGAAATATTTTGGCGGATGCGACGTTGGTTCAACGTATGCAAAATGTGTAATTTTGGATGAAAACGGTAAGATCGTTGCCGATGCTACCGTAAGGAGTAAAATAAATCCGGTGAAGAGTGCCGAGCTTGCTCTCGGTGAGGCTATATCGAAAGTCCCGGAACTGTCTTCTCCCGAGAATCTTACGTATCTTATAGGTACCGGCTACGGCAGAAATAAAGTTCCGTTTGCCGACGAAAATATATCTGAAATCAGTTGCCACGCAATGGGTGTACATGTTACAGACCCGAGTGTAAAGGCGATTATAGATATCGGCGGTCAGGATGTAAAGGGCATTGCAATAGACACCGACGGTACGGTTAAGAATTTTGCAATGAATGATAAATGTGCCGCAGGCACAGGGCGCTTTTTTGAGGCGATGGCAAACGCATTTGAAATGTCACTTCCGGATTTCTGTAAATTGTCTCTCCAAGCAAAAAATACTATTCCTATAACGGCACAGTGTACTGTATTTGCCGAATCAGAGGTAATTTCTCTTGTAGGCGAGGGCAAACCCATGGATGAGATAGCGGCGGGTATTCAGCTCGCAGTTGCCAAACGTTGTTTCGTTATGGCAAAAAAAGCAGGTGCTACCGACAGCATAACGCTTACCGGCGGTTGTGCTAAAAACGAAGGTCTCAAGCGTGCTATTGAGCACGTTCTGAAAATTAAGGTTGTTGACCTTCCAATCGACCCTCAACTTATGGGTGCGCTTGGTGCTGCCGAGTATGCAAGGCAAAAGGGGATGGCATAAATGAAAGCTTTAATTATAATTTTAATCGTTCTTGCAGCGCTTTTTGTGCTCACATTTTGCATCTATTTTTTCAATCTCGATATGAAACTTGTTCGTAAGATATATGATGCGCTCGGCAAACATTATGATTTGCTTGAAAAGGACAAAAAACTTTAATGAAACTTTATGACAAGCTTATCGGGCAAATAAAAAACCTTTTGCCTGAAAACGCCAAAAGGTTTTCTTATAGTGAACCGACGCTTAAAATAAAAAAAGACAATTCAATACTTTTATTGAAAGAAACGGCGTATGAACTCGGCGGAAGTCAAAAGCCGTGTGTAAGCACGGTCGCGGTGAGCGACAGTATAAAGTTTGACAATTGCACATATCTTTACGGAAAAGATATTCCGGAAATAAAGTCTGATTGCTGTTTCGGAAAAATAGTTTTTCTTGAAATCAAAGATATTGGTGAAGAACAATCGGCTTTTGATAAGATAAAAGAACTCGAACGTCTTAAATATAGCTTTTGCCCTGAGGAATTTATGACAAGAGCATCTGCATTTAATATGCGGGAGCAGATAAGAGTCAGCAAAAAAGCGGTAAAAAACGGTGTGACATTCTCGGACTACGGCTCATCGCTTATTAAGGCTTATCTTGAATTCCCTATGGTGAAGAGTGTGCAGATAATATTTATTACCGATTTCGACCGTTTTAATGAACTCGGTATGATTTGTGATAAAGTAAGGCAAACAACCGATGCTCTGAATCACATACTTGACAATGTGCTTCTTGATTGCAACACATGCAATTTAAAATCAATTTGCGACGAGGTTGAGGGTATGAAAGAACTGCATATGAAAAACGCTGCAAAGAAACAGTAAAAAAGCAGGCAAGGCCTAAATGCTTTGCCTGCTTAAATTTTATTTGAATTCGTTTTCAACAGCCTTTTCAAGTTCTTCTTCTTTTTCTTCTTCAATTTCAAGGCGGATAAACATAATGATAAAGCTTATAAACAAAAATGCACATGAAAACCAAATTGAGCGTATACCCCATCTGTCTGCCGCAAGACTACCGAATCCGGCACCTACAGCAAACATGAATATAATGCTGAAATATTCAATTGCCTTTATAAGCAGTATTTTTTTACGTGTTTTAAAATAGCCGCACAAAGCTTCCGCGCCGCTTCTCATATTGCCGATGCACATTGTGCTTGCATAGGCGTTTCCGCGCAACTTGCGGAATGTTTGAACCTGCATTGCCGCTACAAAAGAAACAAGAGCATTAGCGAGTATGTTTAAGTTAATCGGGATAAAACCGACGGCCAAAAGTATAACTATTTCAAATGCTAAAACTATTTGACGCCAATGTATCTTTTTGTAATTTTTAAAGAAAATGTGCTGTATTTCGGCAACGCATATCCCGAATATAAAAGAAATTACCGGTATAAGATAATGTAATATTAACCCGAATTCTCCCTCAAAAAAATGTGTGCTCATAAGCACAATATTTCCGGTTTGAGCGTTTGCAAAAACTTTTCCGCGGCAAAGATATGTATAAGCGTCCTGAAATCCTCCGGAAAGAGTCAGAAAAATTGCATTTGTAAAGGTGTCTGACATTTGATTAGATTTTAATCTTTCTGCCATTTTGGTTTTAATCATATTTACCTGTCCTCTAACAAAGTTTGACAATCCCAATCTTTATTATTATAATACATACATACCTATATTTAAAATATATTGTTGATATGGCTAATATGTAATTTTTATATTGAGAGGAATTAAATGTTGGTAAATTACGAATATTACAAAATTTTTTATTACGTTGCGAAATATCAGAATTTCACAAGAGCTGCGGTTGAGCTTGATAATAATCAGCCCAATATATCAAGGTCTGTTAAAAATCTTGAAAACACACTCGGATGTGTACTATTCAGTAGGACAAGTCGCGGAGTTAAGTTGACACCCGAGGGTGAAACCCTATATTCCCATATAGTTCCTGCCATTTTACAAATTGAAGCAGGAGAAAAAGAACTCTTGATGCAAAAAGAACTTAAAAGCGGCATTGTTTCAATCGGCACTACCGAAACTGCTCTGTCCGAGGTGTTGCTTCCGGTTCTTGATATGTTTCATAAGAAGTTTCCGGATATTCGCATAAGGATAAACAATTCCACAACGCCGGCGGCTATGAACGCGCTTAAAAGCGGCTCTGTTGATTTTTCGGTCGTAACATCTCCGGTTGAATATGACGATGAGTTTGAAATAGTTAATATTAAAGATTTCGACGATGTACCCGTTTGCGGAAAAGAAATGGCTTTTTTGAAAGAAAAGATAATCGGCATTGGAGAGCTTAAAGAGCATCCTCTCATAAGTCTTAGCAAAGGTAGCTCGACATATGATTTTTATAGCAAAATATTTGCCGAAAACGGGCTGAAGTACGCTCCCGATACTGAAGTTGCGACAGCCGATCTTATATTACCTCTTGTCAAAAACAATCTCGGTATAGGCTTTTTACCGAAAAATCTTGTAAAGAGCGATCTTGAAAGCGGCGAAATATTTAAACTTAATTTAAAAGAGAAAATTTCGTCAAGACAGATTTGTATTGCCGAAAATAAAAATGTCAGTCTCGGCGTTGCTGCGAGTGAGTTGAAAAATATGCTGCTCGATTATAGCCACAGCTTCGGTAATTAGCGTTTTATAAACATATTAATAATTTGCTGTTGTTTTACTGAAAAAAGAAGTATAAAAATGAATAAAAATCTCGAAAAAATCTGTGTTTTTTGTTGACGAATGCACGCAAAACAATTATTATTTATTTATTATTTTTTATTGAGAGGATGATTTTTTTGGGAGCGACAACAGAGAAGCATATGAATTTTAAAGAAATTGCGGCATATTCGCTCGGCCTTTTCGGGTTTCAGGCGATAGTCGGTCTTTTGAATTCATATCAAGCGGAATTTGATGCATCTATTTTAGGAGCTGACATTGCGGTTGTCGGCATACTTATTCTTGTAGCAAAAATATTGTCTGCGGTTTTTGATCCGGTTGTAGGTAGTATGATAGATCGTTCAAAAAGTAAACGCGGAAAGTTTAAGTCTATGATATTGAAGTCAATTATCCCTCTTCTTGTTATGACGGCAGTCGTTTTTATTAATGTCCCGTTTAAAGAGAACCGCACGGCATCGTACATTTGGATATTTGTTACATATCTTGTATGGAGTCTTGCTATGACGCTCGGCGATGTACCGTCTCAGGGTATTGCTTCGGTTTTAACGCCTAACCCCACAGAGCGCACAAATGTAGTGTCGATATCAAATACATTTAAGCAGATAGGTTTTTCGGCTTGTGTTGTTATTGTGCCGATAGCTTGTCTCATAATTCCCGGAGGGTCAAAAGTATTTGTTAAATCCGGCGAAACCGATATGCCTATGATAGCTTCGGAATATCTTTGGACGGCTATTCTTACGGCTGTTTTCGGCTGTGCGTTATTTGCACTTATACCGCTTTTAAACAAAGAGCGCGTTCCGTATGTATCCGGTGAAAAAACTACTGCCAAGGATATGTTTAAAGCTCTCAAAGACAACAAGCCGCTTATGCTTGTTATTGTATCATATTTCCTCGGATTCGGCAGACAAATGTCAATGGGTATACAGGTACAAGCTGCAAATACCATACTTGGTTCACAAAATCTTGTTGCGGTTCTCGGTATAGTTACTGCTGTCGGCTCTATGATAAGTATGGCGATTTGTCCATTACTTATCAAAAAGATGGGTGAGAAAAAGGTATATATCCTTCTCTCGGTATATGGCTTTGTCGCATCGGCACTATCGTTCGTTGTAGGGCACTTCTGGTTCAAAAATCCTGATAATACAGTGCTTACTGTATTATTCTATGCATCGCTGTTTTTAATCGGCCTTCAGTTTGCCGCTGTTACGCTTATGCCCATGATAATGACAGCCGATTGTGTTGATTATTATGAGTTTGAGACCGGCAAACGTATGGAGGGCGCAGCATACTCTATTTTAACCCTTACCATAAAGGTTTGCCTTGCACTCGGAACTGCTCTAGGCCTTGTGTTTATACAGGTATCGGGCTATTCGGATACTGTTGCTCAAATTGCTGCCGGTACTGCAAGCGGATTTAGTGAGAAAACAAAAGACATTGTGTTTTTTGCTTATACCGTGGTGCCCGGCTTTCTTGCTCTCATTTCTATATTCCCGATTTTTAAATATGATATAGTCGGGAAGAAAAAACAAGATATAGCCGATGAGCTGCAAAAAAGAAGAACAAAAGCAACTGCGGAAATCGATAATTGAGATATATTAAGCTTAGGGCTGTACCGTTGAAAAAGCGGCACAGCCTTTTTGCTTCTATATGTTTAAAATCCCATTGTTTTCATGATACTTTCCGGAAATCAGAAGAATTCCGGCCGCAGTTAGAAGAGTGTGAATGTCGGTAATATCTGATGTTTTGGATTTTATTTCACACGGATATATATTTTTCCCGGATAAATCCTTGATAATCGTTTGTATTCCGAAGTAAATTTCTTCATCATTTAAGCTTGACAGTGTTATATCGTCTTTGAAATCTGTCCCAATGTTCAGCCTTTGTTTTATCCCGGCAGAATCATTATATATTAATGCTTCGTTAATGATATCGCCGTTTTTTGATATTTCCACGGAAATTGTATTTTTTAAACTGTTGTCAAGTTTTGCACCGATGTCTGTAATTACATATTCGGGTGTATCAATATAGCTTGCCTCTATTATATTATTTCCGAGCAGCAATACGCCTCCGTGCTTGCTCAGCAGCTGAGAAAGTTCACCTGATAAACGGCTGTTAAAATCCTCGGAGACTACAATAAGCTTCACTTTATCACCCCGAAATATTATTTTCAAATAACATAAGGTTATTCAATGGTTAGAAACGTTTAAAATACTAGCTCAAAATATTAAAAAAATGCTAAAAAGCTATTGGAAAGTCTGTAATAATAGATTATAATATTACATTATAACAGTTAAATAAGGGAGGCTATGGGTTGGCTTCAAAGTATTCCGTTTCATTAGATAAACTAATAAAAGAATTCGGCTTTGAAACATTGTATTTGCCGGAAGACGCACACGACCTATCCGTTACATCGCAGGACGTTAATAGGCCGGGTCTTATTCTTGCCGGACGTGATGATTATTTTGACCCGGAACGTGTGCAGTTTTTGGGGCTTTCGGAAATAGAATTTCTTAAAACTCTAAGCGATGAAATGCGTTATGAAAGCCTTAAACGGCTTGTCGAAACTCAACCGCCGTTTATTTTAATTACACGGAATTTAGAGATCCCGTCGCATCTTTCTTCACTTGTAGAAGAATACAAGGTACCGCTCTTACGTACCGGTGAATCCACATCGAGCTGTATGTCTGCGCTTATTTCTTTTTTGGGAACAGAACTTGCCGAAAGGATAACACGACACGGAGTGCTTGTAGAAGTGTACGGCGAGGGCGTGCTGATTGTCGGCGACAGCGGCGTAGGTAAAAGTGAGACTGCGATTGAACTTATCAAGAGGGGGCACCGTCTGATTGCGGATGATGCCGTTGAAATTCGTAAGGTTTCTTCAAAAACACTTGTCGGTTCTGCACCGGACAATATCAGACATTTCATCGAACTTCGCGGTGTAGGAATTATTAATGCTCGCCGCATTTTCGGTATGGGAGCCGTAAAGCTTACCGAAAAAATAAATATGGTGGTTCAACTTGAGCCTTGGGATTCCGCTAAGGTTTATGATAGGATGGGCCTTGATAATGACTATATTTCAATTATGGACATCAAAGTGCCTGTTACTGTTGTGCCTGTAAAACCCGGCAGGAATCTTGCGATAATCATTGAAGTAGCCGCCATGAATAACAGGCAGAAAAAAATGGGATATAATGCCGCGCGCGAGCTCCTTCATCAACTCGGCATGGAAGAGGGCGAGTCTAAGGACGAAGAGCTTGAGATTTGGCAAAATTATTAAAGAGAATATAAAAACGGAGGATTATGATGTATAGAATTGGTGTTGATCTCGGAGGAACAAACATTGTAGCCGGAGTTGTTGATGAGTATTATCGCATAGTGGGCAAAGGAAAGATGCCTACTGCTTGTCCGCGTCCGTCATGGGAGATAATCAACGATGTTGCTTTGTCAATAAATATGGCTCTCGAAGAAGCAAAAATTTCGCTTGATGAGGTGGTTTCTATTGGCATAGGAACTCCCGGCTCGGTAAATAAAAAATACGGAATTATTGAGTATGCCAATAATTTAGGATTCGATAATGTTCCGGCAAAAGATATTCTTCAATCTAAGTTCAGCAAACCGATTTATCTTGAAAACGATGCTAACTGTGCGGCACTCGGCGAAGCAAAAGCAGGTGCCGGCGAGGGAGTTGCAAATTTTGTTGCAGTTACTCTCGGTACCGGCGTTGGCAGCGGAATTGTTGTAAACGGCAAGCTGCTCAATGGCTGTAATGATGCAGCAGGCGAGGCCGGCCATATGGTTATTTTTGCTGACGGAGAGCAATGCACCTGTGGCAGAAAAGGCTGTTGGGAGGCATATTCCTCAGCAACGGCACTTATTCGCCAGACGAAAGAAGCTATGGGCAAAAATCTCGATTCTGCTATGTGGACTCTTGTTGACGGAGATATAAATAAGGTCGACGGCAGAACAGCCTTTAATGCTATGCGCAAAAATGATCCGGCAGGCATAAAGGTTGTTGATACATACATACATTATCTTGCGATGGGTATTACAAATATGATTAACCTTTTCCAACCGGAAATACTCTGTGTTGGCGGCGGTATCGGTAATGAGGGTGAGTCACTTCTTGAACCTGTACGTAAAATAGTAAATCAAGAGCATTACAGCGTGCACAGCGTTGTTCAAACAAGAATATGCTCTGCTAAGCTCGGAAATGATGCCGGTATAATCGGAGCAGCACTTCTTGACGAATAATTTTGAGGGGAAATTATTTTGCTAAGTAATATAAAAGCTGTTGCAGATAAGTTTGGCTGCGAATTTCGCGAAGACGCTCCTATGAGCGATTATACGTCGTTTAAAACCGGTGGGCCTGCCGAGCTTGTTATAATGCCTAACAGCATAGAAGCTCTTTCGGCACTTATATCTGCTTGCCGTGAGAGCGAAATAAAGCCGTATATCATAGGAAACGGCAGTAATATACTTGTATCTGACAACGGTTTGCGCGGAGTTGTTTTAAGGCTCGCAAAGGGTTTATCTGAGCTCAAGTGCCTCGGTGACGGTGTGATATATGCCGATGCCGGTGTTTCTTTGTCAAAGCTTTGTGCTTTTGCTCTTTCCAACAATCTCTCGGGACTTGAATTTGCCTATGGAATTCCCGGCACAGCCGGCGGAGCCGCATATATGAATGCCGGAGCTTACGGTGGGGAAATGAAAGATGTTCTGTGCTCTGTGTCGCACATAAATTTTGACGGTGAGGTAGGGTGCTTTGAAAAAGAGAACTTAAAGCTCGGCTATCGTTGCAGCGCGTATACCGACAGTAATCTTATTATAACCGGGCTTACACTTAAACTGAAAAACGGCGATTATGATGAAATTAAGGCTGCAATGAATTTAAATCTCAATAAGAGGAAGTCTAAACAGCCGCTAGAATATCCGAGCGCAGGCAGTACTTTCAAGCGCCCCGTGGGATATTTTGCCGGTGGACTTATAGAGCAGTGCGGTTTAAAAGGATACAGTATAGGCGGCGCCGAGGTTAGCGAAAAGCATGCCGGTTTCATAATAAATAAAGGCGGCGCAACAACTAATGATGTTTTAAGTTTGATAAAATATGTACAGAATAAGGTGTTTACCGAAACCGGTGTGCATCTCGAAACGGAAGTGAAATATATTGGGTAAGAAATCTGCAGAAAAGACAGAGCTTGTTATTGTTACGGGACTTTCGGGAGCAGGAAAGTCAAGAGCAGTTGACGCTCTTGAGGATATAGGCTTTTTTTGTGTCGATAATATGCCTCCGAAGCTCATACCTACTTTTGTCAAGTTGATTTTTAATTCTAACGAAAAACGTGACAGGGTAGCTATTGTTGCCGACATCAGACTCGGCGACTCGTTCTCTGATATTTTCGGAGTGTTGGATGAGTTAAAAGAAGATGAGATTAATTACAAAATTCTGTTTATAGATGCGGACAACGATGTAATTATGCGCCGTTACCAAGAGACAAGGCGTAAGCATCCTCTTGCTGATGAATTTAACACACCTTCAATACTTGAAGCCATCCAAAAAGAACGTGAGATACTGTTGCCTGCACGTTTACAAGCGGATTATATAGTAGATACGTCGAATGTTACAAGTTCTCAGTTTAAGGAGCGTATTGCAAAGCTTTTTCTTGATAATGCTTCAAGTTCTCTTAAAATTTACAGCATATCATTCGGCTTTAAATACGGCATACCGAAGGAAGCAGATCTGGTGTTCGATGTCAGGTGCTTACCCAATCCGTTTTATATTCCCGAACTTAAAGAGCATACCGGGCTTGAGACTCCCGTGCGTGATTTTGTTATGAAATTTGACCAGTCAAAGGCTCTCGAGAAAAAGCTGTTTGATCTTCTTGACTTTTTGTTGCCTCTTTACAGAACGGAAGGGAAAAGTCAGTTAACTATTGCGGTCGGTTGTACAGGGGGAAAACACAGGTCTGTTGTATTTGCCGAAGCAATAAATAAACATATTCTTGAAAATGGAGCTAATTCAAGCGTATTCCACAGAGATATTAAAAGGTAGTGCTATGACTTTTTCATCCAAGGTTAAAGATGAATTATTAAATGTTGAGACAATAAAGCCTTGCTGTATATTGGCTGAGTGTTACGGGCTTCTGCTGTTCGGCAGGGGTTTTTCGGCAGGTGAGGTTTATATATCCACAGAAAATAGAAATGTTGCGCTCAGATATAAAGAACTTGTTGAGCGTTTTACGGAAAACCCGTGTAATGTTTCAGAGTCGGCATCCGGTAAAATTAAAGTCAGCGTCGGAAATAAACAGGATCGCTTAGCTGTTTTAAACGCTTTCGGATATAACGGCAAGGAGCGAACACGTAGGCTGAATTGGGCAAATATATCAGAAGACTGCTGTATAGGTTCTTTTCTGCGCGGAGTCTTTTTGGCGTGCGGAACGGTCAATTCTCCTGAAAAGAATTATCATCTCGAATTTGTTGTTCCGCATATGTATTTGAGTCGAGACCTTCAGAAGTTTTTGTCTGATAACGATATGGCGGCAAAAGAGGTTACGCGGAACGGCGCCTATGTTTTGTATTTTAAGGATAGCGGCGAAATCGAGGATATGCTGACGGTTATGGGCGCTTCAAACTGCGTTCTTGAGCTTATGGGCGTAAAAATGTATAAAGATATGCGAAATAATGTTAATCGTCGGCTTAATTTTGAAAGCGCAAATCTTGACAGAACCGTAAATGCGGCACTTGTTCAAATTGATGCGATTAGCAGACTGAAAAAGTGCGGAATGCTAAACGATTTGCCATCGGAGCTTCGTGAAATTGCCGAGTTGAGAACAGAAAATCCAGACTTTTCGCTGAAACAGATAGGCGACAGTATGAGCGTTCCAATGACTCGATCCGGAGTTAACCATAGGCTTAAAAAGCTTTGTGCTTTAGCGGAAAAATGTAAGTAGAATATTGCTGCGAATTCAGCCGTAAACTTGAGTTGTTTACGGCTGTTTTTATGTAGATATAAGAAAATGTACAATTCGTTTTTGCTGTATAAGACGTTTTAAAATATAACCAAAACATCATAATTCGGACAAAATTCACAAAATATATTGACAATATATATATATATATATTATAATTTGAACAAGGGGCGGGGAATTAAAAATATATGATAATTATTAAGGCTCGCTTTTCTTATAAGTGCGGCTTTATTTTTTTAGGAGGAGCTTTTATGAAATAATTATACGGCGGCGGTTATTAGTCTTACTTTTTACAGGCAAAGTTTTTTTATATCTCTTATGGCAAAAAATATCAGATGGGAGTATATAAGTGATGAAAAGCGAAACATATAAAATAACACTTATAATTGAGGCGGCAATAGCGGTGCTAATCGCTTTTTGCTTGGCTTTTTTCGGACCGCTGTCATTAAATGATATGACGTACGGCGAATTTGACATGCAGGTTTTTAAACTCTGCTTTACATATCCGGCAATCATAATTTTTATTGCTTTATTTGTTGTGCTGGCGGTAATTTCGTATAAAAAAGAACACACAAAAAAACGCTATGTAACCGAAATCGTTTTGTTTGCTGTCTTGTTGATATTTGTATATTTTTTAGGCGTGTTTGTGCCTCGTACATTCAGATATGAAGGCGTTGTTATGAATGCCGCCGAATACACTGATATTATGCATGAATTAAAGCCGTCTGAATGTTTCGAGGGTGAAAATACCGACTATATAGAAAAAATCGGAGAAAACCTTTCCGGTGAGTCTTGGTCCGTCTACGGTATGCAATATACCGAGGTCAGAAAATATGATTGGTCCATGGCGGATACCGGATACCAAGATTTATGCTCCGACTACGAATTGATATATTACAGCGGTATACCGAAGTTTATTTCCGGTGAAGTTGATTGCGTTGCAAAAATGCAAGATAGCCTCAGAGTTAAGATTATAGACAACTCGCATATCAAAGGTGATAACGCAACAAATATCGGAATATACACAAACGGAACTTATGAAAATATGAAATACAGTATGTATACGAAGGATTATAACGGTCAAAAGGCAATTGTTATCTACGCCGATGAAGGTGACAAACACATTTTTCTGACGCTTCAATTGTTGGATAAATCTTCGGAATTGTCCTTAGCTGACGAAAATACTCTTTTGCAGCATATATATAATGTGTTTGAAAAAGGAAATTGTTTATCATCAAAACCATAAAATTTGCTGTGTGAATTTGCTGTGTAATAATATCTTATATTTTGCGTTGTTTGCTATTGATTTTTTTTGCCGGTTCGGTTATAATAGTCTCCGTCAGTTCGCCGGTGTGATGGAATTGGCAGACGTGCTGGACTCAAAATCCAGTGGTAGCGATACCGTACCGGTTCGACCCCGGTCACCGGCACCAAAAAAACGGCATTCTTTGTAAAAAAGAGTGCCGTTTTTTTATTGTATTTTTTACAAATTTTTACATAAAGATTTTTATCCTATATTTTTGATTTTTACTTACTTTTTATTACTGTTTGTGATATAGTATTTATTAAAGTTAACTCTATTGGCTCTGTTTTGAGAGAGGAGAATTTATATGGGAAAAATCATAACAGTAGGTCGTGAATTCGGCAGCGGAGGACGTGAAATAGGTCGTAAGCTCGCTGAAAAACTCAGGTTTGCTTATTATGACCACGAAATCGTTGTTGAGATTGCCAAACGTACTGATCTTGCAACTGAATACATACAAAGTGTTGAGGAAAAACGTCCGTTTCCGCTTATGAGTATTACAACCGGGCATACTTTTTGGGCTTCGCCGAATCCGGTAATGGATCAGCAGCTTGAAGTACTTAAAACAGAGAGCGTTATAATAAAAGAAGTTGCCGAAAAGTCTGACTGCGTTATCGTAGGAAGATGTGCAGACTATGTTTTGCGAGATGAAGAGCCGTTTCGCATATTCCTTTATGCGGAACTTGAGTTCAAAATGAAACGATGCCGCGAAAGAGGAGACGATGCTAAAAAAATGAGCGATCGAGAGCTTCAAAGACATATGGCTCAGATAGATAAAAAGCGCGCCGAATACTATGCGTTTCTCAGCGGACAAAAGTGGGGAGCAAAAGAGAATTACGATTTGTGTATCAATACCTCGACGGCTGATGAGGATAAAATTGTAAACAGTATAGCTGAGTTATATCGGTAAAATAACAACAATATTAAAAGGAGCTGTAAAGTTGTTTTTACAGCTCCTTCTGTTTTTTATAGGCCCGCCCGACCGTACACGGCAATAATTAACCTGCATTCAAAAGCAGGTGGGGATCTATCGTCAGCATTCGTGCTCCCAACATCCGCCGAATGGGCGGGAGGTCTGCTCCACAGCATCGGAATCCGAACCCCTAAAATATAGGTGTTGGGTCAATATTGTCCGTATATTTATCGCATCGGGCAGGTGTTTATATTTTACGATTTTAATCAGCTTTTATTCTTGTCATCATCTTTAATAAAATAAAGATCTTGAAGTCTATCCTCAAAAATTCCGGCTATTTCGTCGTATTCTTTTTGATTTTCGATAGGCTCCAAATAAATGTCATCGCTTTCATCATTTACTTTGACAATAATAAGTTCACCGTCACCGTCAAGAATTTCTTCTGCGTCGTCATATACAGGTGTCAGCGCAAGGTATTTCCCGTCATCGGTTTCTATTCTGTCAAGCTCTTCAAAAGTATGCGTAACGCCGTCTTCATCTTCAATTGTTACAAGATCGGCAGTAAACTCGTTATCAGCCATATATTTCACCTCCGATTGCTTTATATTTTACCGCGAAACTATACTTTCGTCAACCTGAAAAGGCTTTTTGTTTCAAAAAACATAGATTTAATGTTGAATCATTTTTTATATTTCTCCCAACAGCAAGGCCATCACAGTATCGTTCTAATTGATGTTTTTTATTATTGCGAGATTATATTGTATGCGGTATAAAAGTTAAGCATAAAGAGATAAAATCAATAAAAAATATAAAAAAATTATAAAAAAACTATTGACATTATATAGATATGAGTTATAATATAATTAGACAAGGGAAAGGAAAGAAAAACAAAATAAATCCCTTGAATATTTTAAAGGAGGCGTTTCCGATGTACTGTTCAGAGGGCATAGAGCCGCAGACATCATGTTTCGCCGCTCATCCGATCTCGTAGAGACAGAGTTAATAAAGTGAGTACTTAAATATCGTATAGGCAAAATTATTGAATGTTCTACTTCGGTTGACCGGTACATAATAATAACGAATTTGCGTTACTGTAATGTGATCGGATGAGTGGCAAAGTAAAATTCAATATATATGTAAGCCAGAAAGTAAACACAGTTTATAAAGTTAGAGGAACCGATTAAAAACCGGTTCCTCGTTTTTTAGTCCTCTTTAAACTCAGCACTCCACGAAAATTCAAATTTTTTACCCGAACTCAGCTTTTGAATACCTCGTTTTTTTGAAAAATCCGTAGCTTTTTCATAAGAGTCGTTTACACCGTACCACGGTTCTATGCAGACAAAGGGTGCAGCCGGCTTTGCCCATATTGCAAGGAACGGAGAATCGCCGAACGTGAACCTTATGTGTTTGCCCGCCTTTTTTTCGTTAAGGATAACGTAATTGGATTTTACATTTGGAAAAATCAGTGCGTCCTTATCAAACAGATGCTCCGTTATTTCTATTATATTGCTATTTTGCAATATAAGATCCTTATCTCCCGTAATCACCGAATCGCGGTCGATTCTCTCGGAATAAAGAGTCTCATCATATTCGAAAGTTAATGTGTCACCGAGATTGCAGTTAAATGCAGGGTGAGCTCCGATTGAAAAATACATTTCTTCGGCGTTTGTATTTATGACCTTGTGAGTAACAGTCAGTTTATTATCGGTAATTTTAAAAGTGATATAAAGCTCATATTTGTAAGGATAGCATTTCAGCGTATCCGCATTTTCCTTTTGTAAGAACACAATCTCGTTTTCTGTCAATACTACCGGTTCAAACTCTCTGTGCCTTGCAAGACCGTGACGGATTATGCTGTATGTTTTCCCGTTGATAATACATTCATCATTTAACAGCTTACCGATTATTGGAAACAGAATAGGGGACTGACCGTTCCACACCGTCGGATTGCCTTGCCATAAAAACTCATATCCGCTTTTTTTCGAAACGATACTTGTAAGGGTGGCACCGAAGCTTTTAACGCCGACTTTGATAATACCGTTGTCAATATAATTTGTCATATAATCAACTCCTTTTTGAGTGTTAATTAATATTATCATTACTGATTGAAAAAGTCCATAATATATAAAAAGACGCTGTAAAAATACAGCGTCTTTTTAGGAGCGTTTTAAATTAACTTATTCCGCAGCGGATATTTCCTTATCCTTTGGAAGAATTGAGTTGGTAATTATACCGAGGATAAGCGCACAAGCGATGGAAGTGAGCGTTACGCTGCCGAAGTTTATTGTGAGTCCGCCTATGCCGGCTATGAGAATGACCGCTACAACAAAAAGGTTGCGGTTTTCGTCAAGGTTTACCTTCTGTATCATCTTAAGACCGCTTACGGCAATGAAGCCGTAAAGAGTAATGCAAACGCCGCCCATTACACAGTTGGGTATGGAGGCAAGAAATGTAACAAACGGGCCGAAGAATGAAATGATAATTGCCATTATAGCAGTAGCGAGAATTGTAACAACAGAAGCGTTACCGGTAATTGCGACGCAACCAACCGATTCACCATATGTTGTGTTCGGGCAGCCGCCGAAAACAGCACCTACCATTGAACCTACGCCGTCACCGAGAATAGTTCTGTGAAGGCCGGGATCCTCAAGAAGGTCTTTGTTAATAATGGATGAAAGGTTTTTGTGGTCGGCGATATGCTCGGCAAAAACAACAAATGCAACCGGAACATAAGCTACGGCGATGGTGGCTACATACTGTCCGGTTATTTCTTTTGTTCCTTTAAGAGCCTCAATAAATGTGAAGTCCGGAACAGCAAAGAGCTTCATATTCGAAAATACACTGAAATCAATTATTTGAAGAGCGGTATTGTTTGTTTTTATGCCGATAACGGTAAATATGGCAGCGGCAACATAGCCTGCGAGAATGCCGATGATGAAGGGGATAAGCTTCATCATTTTTTTGCCGTATACGGAGCAAAGAATAACGGTGAAAAGGGTGACAAGTCCGCAAATGAGTGCAACATACGGGCTTGCGGTCGATACTTGAGTCACCTTATCAACAATAGTACCGTTTTCAACAACCTGTTCTACAGAGTCTGCCATAACCTTGCCCTGTGTAAGGTCGGAAATAGCATTGCCGGCAAGCGAAAGACCTATGATCGAAACTGTGGGACCGATGACAACTGCCGGCATAAGCTTGTTAATCCATTTTACGCCGGAAATCTTTACGGCAATGGCAATTACAACATAAACAAGGCCTGCGAAGAATGCACCTAATATAAGGCCTAAATATCCAAGCTGCATTGAGATGCTGCCTGCAAACGCCGCGAGCATTGGTCCTATGAATGCAAATGAAGAACCAAGGAAAACCGGGCTTCTGAACTTTGTGAAGAGAAGGTATACGATTGTGCCTATGCCGGCACCGAAAAGTGCTGCCGATTGGCTCATATCATGACCGATTATTGTCGGTACTGCAATTGTAGCTGCAAGAATCGCAAGCAACTGTTGAAATGCAAAAACGATTACTTGCCCGAATTTGGGTTTGTCTTTGATGTCGTAAATAAGTTTCATTTACTACGCCTCCTGAATATATTTAGGTTCGGATAAAATCACGAGACCTTATTAACTGTTTTTGTAAAGCTCAGCTCTGAATGCTCCGTCAATTTCATTTACCTTAACACTTACGAACTCATCACTTGATGTAGGTATGTTTTTACCGACGTAGTTTGCACATATCGGAAGTTCTCTGTGGCCTCTGTCTATTATGACTGCAAGTTGAATTTTCGCGGGTCTGCCGAGCTTGATTATTGCATCCATTGCGGCTCTTGCTGTACGACCGGTAAAAAGCACATCGTCCACCAAAATGATATTTTTATTTGTTACATCAAAATCAATTTGAGTACCGTTTAGCTGTGGAGAGGAATATTTTTCTGACAAATCATCTCTGTATAAAGTTATGTCAAGCTCGCCGAGGTGCACTTTCAAATTTGAAAAACTCTCAATATTAGTTTTGAGCATTTTAGCAAGCGGTACGCCGCGTCGTTTAATTCCCACAAGATAGACCTCTTCATAGCCTTCACTGTGTTCAATTATTTCATGAGCAAGGCGGGCTAATGTTCTTGTCAAAGTTTGGGTGTCAATAATTATCTTTGAGCTCATCTTTAATACCATCCGCGCAACAAAAAATACCTTGACGCAATGCGACAAGGTACACCTACACAAATATTTCTTCGCGTTACCTTGTCGGCATCTCGTACCGAATTAAAGGACTGCTTTACTTTTTGGTATAATACCATATCAAAGTGTAAAAGTAAATAGGAAAAAGTCGTTTTTTGAAACTTTGTGTAAACCTATTTTGATTTTGGCCTTTATGCGCGATTGACAAAACCGATGTGTGTAATTATAATTAAAGGACTTTAAATAATCATTTGAACGGGAGGGTTTTTTATGCAGCCCATAATCAATTATGCTATATGTGCCGTTTCGGCCTATCTTATAGGCTCGCTGAGCTTCGGTATAATTATATCAAAACTGTTTTATCATAAGGATATTCGCAATTTTGGCTCTAAAAGCGCGGGTATGACCAATATGCTCAGAACCTTCGGAAAAGCCCCGGCAATAGCTACTTTTATATGTGATGTCGGAAAAGGGATAGTTGCTGTTGTTTTGGCAAAAAAACTGCTTTGCGGAGATGCTGACCCACTGGTCTGCGGATATATTGCTGCCGTCTTTTCAATACTCGGTCATATGTTTCCTATCTACTTTAAATTTAGAGGAGGAAAGGGTGTCGCTACTGCTCTCGGAGTTACAACAGCTCTCGCATGGCAAACATTTCCGATAGTGATGATTCCGTTTGTTATTATTGTTGCCGTCTCTAAAATGATTTCTCTCGGTTCAATTATTTCGGCGGTAATATTACCGATAGCGACTTACTTTGTATATTACTTTTGGTATCCCGAATGTTCTCCGGTTGTTCCGACCGTTGCAACTGCCGTTATAGCCTTGCTCATAATTTTTATGCATCGGACGAATATCAAGCGAATGGTTCGCGGCGAAGAAAACAAGCTCGGAGCCAAGAAGTCGGACGAATAATGATTTAATATAACAAAAAGCCTGTTCTTAAGAACAGGCTTTAACTATTAAGATTTACAATATGTAAACGCCGGATTCAAGTACGGCTATTTCTCTGCCGCAGACTCTGAGATAACGGTAAATCGGTTCGTCAAAAAGACGAAAATCATTTACCGAAAAATCTTTAAGGTTGATAGTTCTTATCTTGCAAGAGCCGGCATTGCAGATAAACAACTCATTACCGTATATACTGAGTGAATAGGGATTATCAAAAGCCGTTGAAGAATCTCCGCCGATACGTAAACTGAATTTTTTGTGTGTAACAGAGTAATTTATAATTGCATTTTGCTCCGGTACGGTACACCAAATTAAAGGTCCGTCGGCAGCGACGCCTTGAACAGGGGAGTCATGATAAAATAAATCCCCGCTCCATTTACTGTTGCCGTCCTTATCAAAAATTCCGGTTTCGCCACTCGGATAGACAACTGCAATATCCTTATTTCTCATTACGGCTGTGTCGCAGGAGATATAATCACCTATATTATCGCAAATCGCCTTAAAAGCATTGCCGAATTTATTAAGCTGATAAACGCTTTTTGTGACCGGAATCGGTTTTGCTCTTTTTATATCATACCCATAAAACGTAACCTTGCATCTGTTATCGTCAAGCATTTCTTTTTTAGCAAAAATAATTCCGTTTGAATACGGAACTATATCGCAGATTTCAAAATCCACTATTTTTTTCATTTTTATATCACCGTTATATGTAAAAAACTAATATTATATTTAATTACATAATATAATACTCGTTTTTTCCCCTTCGGTCAACCGCATTTGACTATTTTTGCGTAGTTTTTGAAAATTTGTAATATTTTAATCTCTCTATACTCTTGCAGTTGCTTTTACAATCGGTACAACCGTGACATTTTAAAATTCTTTTACCGTCATTCAGTATTCTTTCTTCAACAATTATATTTTTGTCAAGCTTTTTGCAAAATTGCTCGAATGTGTTTATTATTTCTCTCATAAAATCACCTGCTTAAAATATAGCGGTATTTCACCGGTTGGGAAAAAACGGCACTTTTGTCATAAAAGCATATGTTGTCCTCATAGTATAGCGTATAAAGGGGAGAATGTAATGACAACTGCAATATATATTGTTCTCGGTATATTCGGTTTTATCATAATTATTTCGATGTTCCGCACAAAGAAATTTTTATTATCGCTTTTCATGACGGCTTTACAGGGTATAGCCTCGCTTATAGCCGCAAATTTTATCGGGGGATTTTTCGGTGTGCATTTAAGTGTTAATGCTTTTTCACTCGGTGTGTGCGGCCTCGGCGGACTGCCCGGAACCGTAATGCTGCTTATAACCGATACACTTTTTAAAATATAGAAAAACCTCTTGATTTTTATTGATTCATATTGTATAATAACACCCGTCGCCGATATGGACGTTTAGCTCAGTTGGTAGAGCATTCGCTTGACGTGCGAAGGGTCAGCGGTTCGAGTCCGTTAACGTCCACCATTTTAAACAGGACTTTAATTTGTTCGTAAGCAAAAAGTACCGTTTTTATAGCATCCGCTTTAGCCGGATGTTATTTTTTTGCCTGATTTGTGTTGACTGTGATTATTTGAAATGGTATTATTTTCTTAATATTTTGTATATGAGGAGTAGCCTATGGGGCCAAAAAACAAGTTCAAAGCAATATTTTTGATAGTACTTGCTTTTGCGGTGTCTTTAATGCTTGTTTTCGGGACGATTGATTATATAGCAAATCACCGCACCTTTGAATCGGGTGTTATAGCCGGATGTTTGACAGAAGAATATAATTTTAATAAATGAAATTTGCTTTAAATGTCTTTTCAAAATGAAAAGGCATTTTTCTTTTTTTGCTTTAATATACATTATCGGGTGATTTAAATGTATAACGCTTACGAGCATGAGCCTAACGGTATCGCCTCCGGCAAAAAATACGATTATTGTGAATACCGAAGAGGACACGAGTCCGGGGAACCCAAAGTGAAAACAGACTTCTTGCTGCCTGTTTTGAAGGTGCAAATTATACTCTGTATTGCAATAGGAATTTTTATGATTATAATGTTTAAAACTCAATCGTCTGTCTTTTTATTTCTTCGTGAGTCCTATTATAATATTTCATCTACCGATATCCCGTTTGCGGAGGTTGTGAAAAGCATTAAAAAATCTGCCGATTTTGTTTTTGAGCCTATAAACGATACCGACAAAGTCAAAAAAAACGACGAAACCGAATCGTATAGCCAAGAAGCTTTCTCACTTGCTTCGTATGATGATAACGAGCTTACCGGAATCGGTGGAGAGGATATATTGACCGCAAAAGAAAAAACATCATTTGCGCCGGTAAGCATGTCTCAAAAAGCTGTAATGCCGGTAGAAAATGCAAAAATCACATCAAAATTCGGCTATCGTGTAAATCCTGTTACGGAGGAATATGGCTTTCACACCGGACTCGATTTGGCGGTGCGGGAGGGTACGCCTATAAGAGCGACCTTCGGCGGAACCGTCATAAAAGCACAGGAATCCAAGCTTCGCGGCAACTATGTTGTCATTTCTCATTCAGATAATGTCGAAACTGTTTATTGCCACTGCAAAGAGCTTTTTGTTTCGGAAGGGGACATCGTTTCGGCAGGTGACATCATTGCGCTTGTAGGCATGACCGGGCAGGCCACAGGACCGCATCTCCATTTTGAACTCAAAATAAACGGGTTGTGGTGTAATCCTGTTTGGATACTTGATATCTGATGTCTTTTTTTATTAAAGATACCGAAATTAAAATCGGCTTTTTGTTCGCGGCATCTGTTGCAGCACTTTTGTGTTTTGATGTCGGACCGCAGGTGCAATTGTCCGTCCTCTCGGGAATTCTTCACGAGGGCGGACATGTTTTTTCACTTTTGCTTTTAGGAGAACGTCCGCAGAAAATCTGTTTTGGCCTTTTCGGACTCACCGTTTTGCGTCGTAACGATATTAAGCTAAATTATAAAAACGAAATAATTACCGCTTTTTGCGGACCTTTTGTGAATATAGTGATTTGTGTATGTGCACTGTTGTTCTATCTTAATTACAGAGATAATCAAGCGTTGTTTTCAGTTGTTGCTATAAATGCTGCACTTGCTTTGTTTAACCTTTTGCCTGTGTCGGGGCTTGATGGCGGCAGAATACTCGAGTGTGTGCTTTTGAAAAGATTTTCTGTCGAAAAATCCGAAATAATATTATGTGTTACGTCGCTTGTTGTTTTAATTCCGCTTACGGTGGCGGGATTTTTGACGCTTGTAAAAAGCAGATATAATTTTTCGTTGTTATTGCTGTCTGTTTATCTTTTGATTCTTCTTGTTTTTAAAGGGTTAAAATAAGCTTAGCGGTTGCATAAAATCTGCATTTGTTGTATGATATCTCTACTAATTTTTATGAGGTATGGTATGCTGTCAAAAAAACAAGAGTTTCTTTTGCAAAAAGTGCAAAAGCCGGCACGATATATCGGCGGCGAAGTAAACAGCGTTGTAAAAGATAAAAGTAAAATTAAATTCAGGTATGCCTTTTGCTTTCCGGACAACTATGAAATAGGTATGTCACATCTCGGTATGAAAATACTTTACAGCCTTGTTAATGAACGCGAAGATGCATGGTGTGAGCGAGTCTTTGCTCCTTGGGTGGATATGGAAGAGGAGATGAGAAAGAACAATGTTCCTCTGTTTGCTCTTGAAAGCGGCGACAGCTTGTCCGAATTTGATATGATAGGATTTACGCTACAGTATGAGTTGAGTTATACTAATATTCTTAATATGTTGGATTTGGGCGGCATTTCGGTTAAAAGTAAGGACAGAAAAAGTCTCACTCCGCTTGTGGTGGCCGGGGGTCCCTGCGCCTGCAATCCGGAGCCTATAGCGGATTTTATTGATTTGTTTATGCTCGGAGAGGGAGAAGAGGTTACAAACGAGCTTATTGACCTTTTGGAAAAACACAAGGAAATGGGCTCGGATAAATATGAATTTTTATGTGAAGCGGCCAAAATACAGGGCGTATATGTACCGTCACTGTATGATGTAAGTTATAACGCCGATGGTACGGTTAAAAATATTGAGAATAAAGCCACTGCACCGAAACGAGTGAAAAAACGTATTATCAGTGATCTTGACAAGGTTTATTATCCTGATAGGTTTGTTGTGCCGTTTATTGATGTTGTGCATGACCGAGCTGTTTGCGAGATTTTTCGCGGATGTATTCGAGGTTGCAGATTTTGTCAGGCAGGGTTTATATATCGTCCGATTCGTGAAAAAAACTACGAAACCGCAAACCGTCAGGCCAAAAGACTCTGCGACTCCACCGGATATGATGAAATATCGCTTTGTTCGCTCAGTACAAGCGACTATACGGGAATAGACAAGTTGATACCGGAAATGTTTTCTTGGGCGCTAAAAGAAAATATAAATGTTTCGCTCCCTTCGCTCAGAGTCGATAATTTTTCTGATGAACTCATGGACGAGCTTAAAAAAATCCGCCGCAGCGGTCTTACGTTTGCGCCGGAAGCCGGTACGCAAAGATTGCGTGATGCCATTAACAAAAACGTAACGGAAAAAGAGGTTATAAACACTTGTGAAAAGGCTTTTGCAGGCGGATGGACTGCCGTAAAGCTGTATTTTATGATGGGCTTGCCAACGGAAACTCTTGACGATATCGCAGGAATAGCCGAGCTTGCTCAAAAGGTGGTTGAGCTTTATTACAGTAATCCAAATAAGCCTAAAGGCAAAGGTGTTACCGTCAGCATAAGTGTAGCCTCATTTGTTCCGAAGCCGCACACTCCTTTTCAGTGGGAACCGCAAGATACCATGGATATGCTCGTCGAAAAACAAAAGCATTTGTTGTCTTCCGTACATTCAAAAAAAATTCAGGTGTCATGGCATCAGTCTCCCACAAGTTTTCTTGAGGGCGTTTTGGCTCGCGGTGACCGAAAAATCTGTGACGTTATTTATTCCGCATGGAAAAAAGGTTGCAAATTCGACAGCTGGGATGAATTTTTCGATTTCGATAAATGGATGAAAGCGTTCGAAGAGTGCGGCGTCAATCCTTCGTTTTATGCCAATCGTAAACGTGAGTATGATGAGATCCTTCCATGGGATCATCTTGATTACGGTATAAGAAAAGAATTTCTTATTGATGAAAATAAGAAAGCGCATATGAGCGTTACAACTCCAAATTGCAGACAAAAGTGCGCCGCCTGCGGTGCAGCAAAGCTTAACGGAGGAAAATGCGATGCAAAATGTTAGAGTTTTTTTTGAAAAAACAGGTATGACGAAATACATATCGCATCTTGATCTTATGCGTTGTATGACGCGGGCCATAAAACGTGCGGCGATACCCGCATGGTATACGGAGGGCTTTAATCCGCACCTTTTTATTACGTTCGCCTTACCGTTGACTCTCGGAGTTGAAAGCTTGTGTGAATCCATGGATATCAGGCTAACGGAGGAAATGGGCTTTGAGGAGGTTAAAAACAGACTGAATGTTAATTTGCCTGACGGTATCAGAATAACTAATGTTGCCGTGCCTGTTTACAAAGCAAACGACATAGCTTTTGCCGAATATAAAATTACGTTCCACACAAGAAAAAACGAAAAGATAAAAAATGAAATAGAAGAGAAACTGTTAGGCGATGAACTGCTTGCCGAAAAGATGGGAAAACAAGGGAAGAGAAAAGTGCTGAAAACAATCAATCTGAAAGAGTTCGTCAATTCTTACAGCGTTATTTCTTTAAATGATAAGACGGTGCTTACTGCAGTACTTACGGCAGGCAGTAAAAATAACATCAATCCAAATCTTTTTGTTGACGTGCTTAAGCTCGGAGATGATGTTGGTTTTTGTGAAATATTAAAGCAAAAAATGATGACCGAAGATCTCAAAAGCTTTGAATAATATTTTTTAAACAATAAATTTTATAATCATTTAAAAAATGCTTGCTTTTAGAAAAACAATGTGATAATATATATAAGCATTTTGTGCGTTGGGTTTTTATAAACACTAACGGCAGTTAATGGCAACATTAAAGCTGACGGTCCTCTGCATTTGTATTTAGTGCACGAACGTCTGATAAAAATTAGGAGGACATTATGGACGCATTAAAAGTTATTACCGATGGTATGATCAAGGAAGAACGCCCTCATATCAAAGTCGGCGACGTTGTAAAGGTACACGTTAAGATTCGCGAGGGCGAAAGAGAAAGAATTCAGGTTTTTGAAGGTACTATAATAGCTCGCAAGGGCAGCGGTGTTTCTGAGACGTTTACCGTTCGTCGTGTTTCTTACGGTGTTGGTATTGAGAGAGTATTCCCTGTAAATTCTCCCAACGTTGCTAAGGTAGAACTTGTCAGAACCGGTAAGGTACGCAGAAGCAAGCTTTATTATCTTCGTGACAGAGTCGGTAAGGCTGCTAAGGTTAAAGAGCGTATATAAGCTGATTGAAAAAGAGGGTGGCTTTTTGCCGCCCTTTATTTTTTTTAAAATGCTTTGCTTTTTCAGCGTTTTTGTTGTAAAATATTTGATATGCTAAAATGTAAGTTGGTGAGTTTTTTGAGAAAAGTAGAGCAGTTCGAAGTCGATTATCGTGAGCTTTGCAGAGCTCCGGCGGAACACACAAAGCACATAAAGGCTGTATTTGATTGGTTCGATTCGGTTATATACGCTCTGCTTGCTATTTTTGTGATATTTGCTTTTCTTTTCAGACTCGTCGGTGTGAGTGGGCAATCTATGGAACCGACCTTACATAACGGCGATTGGCTTGCGGTGCGCGCTGTTAATACAAAAATAAACCGTGGGGAAATAGTGGTTGTGACGCAGCCCAACAAGCTGAATGAGCCTATTATAAAACGTGTGATAGCTGTTGCCGGTGATACAGTTGATATTGATTTTCGTACAGGTAAGGTTACTGTTAACGGAGTTGTCTCGGATGAGCCGTACATAGCGGAAAAAACCGAGAGATCATTTGATACATCTTTTCCGTTGACTGTTCCGCAAAACTGTGTTTTTGTGATGGGTGACAACAGAAATCACTCGCTTGACAGTCGATCATCCGTGATAGGATTTATAGACACGAGGTATATTCTCGGTGTTGCTGAGTTTAGATTAATCCCTGTGGGAGATTGGAAGATAGATAGCAATGGAAAATAACAAAAAAAGAGCAAGCGGTATTTATGATTTTGCTTCGGTGCTTGTAAGCGCAATTATCGCGGTAACGTTTATATTTACTTTTCTGTTTAAAATATCTTCGGTTAACGGCCCGTCGATGTTGGATTCGTTTCACAACGGAGACAGAGTCTTTATTACTGCTGCCGGATATCAGCCGAAGTACGGTGATGTTGTTATAATATCTCAGCCCAATCAATATAATGAGGTGCTTATTAAAAGAATCATAGCGGTTGGCGGTCAAACTGTTGATGTGGACGCGACTGCGGGTACTGTTACGGTTGACGGCAAAGTTTTATATGAACCGTATATAAGAGAGCAAACTTTAACGCAGGGCAATATGAATTTTCCGCTGACGGTTCCTGAGGGATATGTTTTTGTAATGGGTGATAACCGTAATCATTCTACGGACAGTCGCTATAAATCAATCGGACTTATTGATGAAAGATATATAATGGGCAAGGCTTTTTACAGGGTAGGGGATAAAACGCTTTTGCCGAGCTATGGTGTTAGTTATGAATGATACTATAAAACAAAATGTACAATGGTTTCCCGGGCATATGGCGAAAACGCGCCGAAAGATAAAGGAAAGCCTGCCGCTTGTTGATGCAGTCGTTGAAATACTTGATGCTCGCATTCCGCGAAGCAGCCAAAATCCGGAAATTGCTGAAATAATCGGAGAAAAGCCGCATATAGCAATACTTAATAAGTGTGATATCGCAGATGATGCGGCAACAAAAAAATGGCTTGAATATTTTCGGCAAAACGGTATATATGCTTTGGCACTTGATTGTAAAACCGGTAAGGGCTTAAATCGATTTGTTCCGCTTGTAAATGAAGTACTCAAAGATAAAATACAGAGTAATATAGATAAAGGCATGGCCGGTAGACAAATACGTCTTATGGTAGTCGGTATTCCCAATACAGGTAAATCGTCATTTATAAACAAAATGGCCGGCAAAAAACGAGCCGAGGTTGCGGATAAAGCGGGAGTTACAAGGCATAACCAATGGTTTGCAATAGGCGGAGGGCTTGAGCTTCTGGATACTCCGGGCGTTTTGTGGCCTAAATTTGAAGATCCGGAAGTCGGCGATAAATTAGCTTTTGTCGGGTCGGTTAAAGATCAAGTTGTTGATATTGAAACGCTTGCTGTTCGTTTTCTTCGCGTTATGCGCGATTTTTATCCCGAAAGGCTCACCGAAAGATATAAAATTGAAAACTTTGAAGAGCTTGAACCGTATGAAATACTTGAGCTTATAGGCAAAAAGCGCGGTATGATTATGCGCGGCGGCGTGGTTGATACCGAGAGAGCTTCCGTAATGCTGCTCGACGAGTACCGTGGGGGTAAGCTCGGAAAAATTACTTTGGACGGAATTTATTGATGGTGAATTTTGAGATTGAAAAAGAATACATTTCCGATGGCTTTAACTGTATTTGCGGAGTGGACGAAGCAGGACGCGGACCGCTTGCGGGACCTGTATGTGCTGCTGCGGTTATACTGCCTGTGGGAGCCATGATACCCGGGCTTGACGACTCGAAAAAGCTGACCGAAAAAAAGCGCGAGGCACTCTATGACGTTATTAAAGAAACGGCTGTGTCTTACGGTATCGCTTTTGCAAGCGAAAAGGAAATTGACGAAATGAATATACTTAACGCAACTTTCCTTGCTATGAAACGCGCCGTGGAAAAACTTGGTGTGAAACCTGATTTGGCACTGATAGACGGAAATCAAAAGCCGCATACGGGCATTAACGAAGTTACCGTTATTAAAGGCGACGGCAAGTCGATGTCGATAGCGGCAGCGTCGGTCCTTGCCAAGGTAACGCGTGACAGATATATGCTTGAACTTGATAAGAAGTATCCGCAATACGAGTTTAGAAAGCACAAGGGTTACGGGACCAAGCTCCATTATGAGAAGATCTTAGAATACGGCATTTCGGATGTACACCGCAAGACTTTTCTTAAAAATTTGGAGGACAAAAGGTGAATAAGGCTGTTACGGGAAAGCTCGGTGAACTTGCGGCCGGCAGATATCTGCGTGAAAACGGATATGAAATAATTACTGCCAATTACCGATGCCGTCTTGGAGAAATTGACATAATTGCAAAGCAAAACAAATATATATGCTTTGTTGAGGTTAAAACGAGATCTGAAAATTATAAGTACGCACCTGCCGACGCCGTTACTTTTTCTAAAAGGAAAAAGATAATAGCGGCGGCAAAGCTATATATTGCGTCACACAATGTTGATTTGCAACCGAGATTTGATGTCGCTGAGGTGTTCGTTGAAAAAAATCAGGTTGCAAAGATTAACCTTATTACAAATGCTTTTGACGGAGAGGGAAAATGAATCTTATTGATTTTCATTGCGACACCTTAAGTGAATGTTATAACAGAAAGTCCGAGCTTTATAAAAATGACCTTCATATAGATTTAGAGCGCGGAAAAAGAGTATTCAATAAATATTGTCAGGTGTTTGCCATTTGGATACCGGATGAAAAAAGAGGCGACGAGGCATACGACTATTTTAATAATGTTTACGCTTTCTTTGAAAAACAGCTTTTAAAGAATTATAATGCTGTGGCATTCTGCTGTTCTTCCGGTGAAATGGACAATGCCTTCGGCGAAAATAAAATTGCTGCGTTTTTGTCTGTTGAGGGCGGTGCGGTTCTCGGCGGCGACATAGATGTGATCGATGCATTGTATGAAAAGGGCGTTAGAATTCTTACCCTTACATGGAACGGTCAAAACGAGCTCGGCGACGGTTGCTTTACCGAAAATGCAAAAGGACTCTCGCCGTTTGGTGTTAACTGCGTCAAGAAATTGCAGAAAAAAGGAATCATTGTTGACGTTTCGCATTTAAGTGAACGTGGCTTCTATGATGTGGCGGAGTATTCCGAAAAACCTTTTATTGCAACCCATTCGGATTGTGATATTGTTGATAATCCGTTTGCCGAAAAACGCAATCTTACAGACGCTCAGATTAGAATTATTACAGAGCAAAAGGGTATAATCGGACTTAATCTTTATGAGAAATTTCTCGGTGTGGAAAACGGAGCAGGTCTTTGCTCGGTTATCAGACAGATAGAGCATTTTTGCTCGCTTGGAGCTGAACACACTATTTGCCTTGGGTGCGATTTTGACGGATGCACAGTAAGCGATGACCTTTGCGGGATAGATAAACTGTACAAAATAGCTAACGGGCTTGCGAGAGAAAATTACAGCGATGAATTGATAAACGGCATTTTCTTCGATAATGCAAACGCTTTTATCGTTGCAAATATGTAATTTATATGTTAAAATACATCTGATTTTTCAGTTAGGAAGTGCAAATTTATGTATTACACAAGTACGAGAGACAAATCAATCAGGATTTCTTCGGCTGAGGCTATTACAAAAGGTATTTCGGCCGAGGGCGGACTTTTTGTTCCCACGGAAATTCCGCATATTACGCTTGATGATATTAAGAGAATAGGTACACTTCCGTATACCGGCAGGGCAAAAGAGATTTTGAAGCTCTATCTTACCGATTTTACCGAGGATGAGCTTAATTATTGCGTAGAGGGTGCATATAAAAAGTCGAGCTTCAGCTCCGAAAAAATTGCGCCGCTTTATAAGATATCTGATAAGGAAAGCATACTTGAGCTTTGGCGCGGTCCCACATGCGCTTTTAAGGATATGGCGTTGCAGCTTTTACCGTATCTTCTTTCCGTATCTGCTTCCAAGACTCTCAAGGATACTAAGATTGTTATTCTTGTCGCAACCTCGGGTGACACAGGAAAAGCAGCACTTGAGGGCTTTAAAGATGTGGATAATACTCAAATACTTGTCTTTTACCCTGTTGACGGTGTAAGTCCTATGCAAAAGCTTCAGATGACTACACAAGAGGGTAATAATGTAAGTGTGTGTGCTATCAAAGGCAATTTCGATGATGCACAAAGCGGAGTTAAGTCTATATTTACAAATTCGGAAATTAAGAAGAAATTTGCAGAAAACCATCTCGCGTTTTCATCGGCTAACTCAATTAACTGGGGCAGGCTTGTTCCTCAGATAGTATATTATGTATCGGCATATTGTGATATGGTCGAGAACGGTTCGCTAAAGCTCGGTGAGGAAATGAATGTTGTAGTTCCTACCGGAAATTTCGGCAACATCCTTGCCGCTTATTATGCCAAGAGAATGGGCGTGCCGATAGGTAAGCTTATTTGTGCATCCAACTCTAATAATGTACTGACTGATTTTCTAAAAACAGGTACATACGACAAAAATCGTAATTTCTATTGCACGGCATCTCCGTCGATGGATATACTTATTTCAAGTAATCTTGAAAGGCTTTTGTTCCACCTTTCGGGTGAAAATGATGCTGAAGTAAGAGAATATATGAAATTGCTTGCAAACAGCGGTAAATATACTGTAGGGGAACAGCTCTTTGAAAAAATCAAAGAATTATTCAGAGCCGGCTATTGTGATGATACCTTGACAAAGGCGACTATCAAGGAAAACTTTGATAAATATCATTATCTTTGCGATACGCACACGGCTGTCGCTGTCAAAGTTTATGAGGATTATGTCGGCGAAAGCGGCGATAAAACGCCTACTGTAATAGCGTCTACTGCAAATCCGTATAAATTCTCCGCAAGTGTTTTGTCAGCCCTTACAAGCGATGTTCAATCTACCGACGAATTCTCAATGGTTGATGAATTGCACACGCTTACAGGCGAACCCGTACCGCCGCAGCTTGCTACGCTTAAAGATAAGAAAGTAAGATTCGGTGATGTAACGACTAAAGACGATATGGCAAATGTAGTATTCAAAATGCTCAACATTTAATCTGTTCATTTCCGGATTTTTGTTGTCTGAACGGAGCTTTGGTATGTCATTATTTGCTATCGGCGATACCCATTTGTCGCTCGGCACAGATAAGCCGATGAATATTTTTCGCGGATGGGACAACTATGTTGAAAGACTCGTTTCAAATTGGAATAGGGTAGTTGACCCGGGTGATACTGTTGTTATAATGGGTGATGTGTCTTGGGGAATGTCTCTTTCCGAAGCATACAAGGACTTTGAACTGCTGAATTCTTTGCCCGGCAAAAAGATAATAATGAAGGGCAATCACGATTATTGGTGGAACACCAAGAAAAAAATGGACGAGTTTTTTTCAAAAAACAAATTTGAAACTCTGTCTGTTTTGCATAACAATGCATACAGGGTCGGTGACATCAGTATTTGCGGAACGAGAGGTTGGTTTTTTGACGCGGAGAGCGATCTCGACAAAAAAGTTGTAAAACGTGAAGCCGAAAGACTTCGCCGCTCAATAGAGTGCGGAGAAAAATTAGGCGGTGAGCCTGTTGTATTTTTACACTATCCGCCGATAAACAACTTGCAAATCTGCGACACGATTTATGATGTGTTGGTTGAAAAGAATATAAAGAGATGTTATTATGCACATCTTCACAGTGCATCTGTTCATAATTCTTTTAACGGTGAAAAAGACGGTATTCATTTTCAACTTTTGTCGGCAGATTATCTTAAATTCTGCCCTAAACTGATAGAAAAAATAAATTAATAAAAAAGTATGGTAATTTAAGGTCTTATCTGTTATAATACCATAGTTACTGTAAATATTCAGGAGGAATTTGTATGAGTTTAAAATCTTCAAACAAGGTGGATACCAATGTTTGGGAGCTTGAAGTAAGCGTAGATGGCGACACTTTTAAGGATGCCGTTACAAAGGCTTATCTTAAGCAGAGAAAGAACATTACCATTCCGGGATTTAGAAAAGGAAAGGCTCCGCGTGCTTTTATTGAAAAATATTACGGCGAGGGTGTGTTCTATGAGGACGCTCTTGAGGCTATATATCCCGATGCGGTAGCTTCCGCTATTGAGGAAGCGAAGCTTGAACCGGTTGATACACCTTATGACCTTGAAATTCCCGAGATGGGCAATGACGGTGTAACCATGAAGTTCAAAGTAACTGTTAAGCCTGAGGTTGAGCTCGGCGAGTATAAGGGCCTTAAGGCTACAAAGAAATCTACCAAGGTTACGGCAGATGAAGTTAAAGCTGAGCTTGCAAGGATGCAGGAGCAGAATTCAACTGTTTCGGATGTTGATGACAGAGCGGTTAAAAAGAACGATATAGTTGTTATCGACTTTGAGGGCTTTGTTGACGGCAAGGCGTTTGAGGGCGGAAAGGCTGAAAAATATGAGCTTACCATAGGCTCAAATCAGTTTATTCCCGGCTTTGAAGATCAGATTATCGGCCACAAAATCGGGGACAAGTTTGATGTTAATGTTAAATTCCCTGAGGATTATCAGGCTGATCTCGCTTCTAAGGATGCTGTGTTCAAAATTAAGCTTCATGGTATAAAGGTTAAGGAAGTACCGGCACTTGATGATGAATTTGCTAAGGACGTCAGTGAATTCGATACTCTTGATGAGCTTAAAAAGGATATTAAGAAGCAGCTTGAAAAGAGAAAAAATGATGATGCCGAAAACGAGCTTCATAATACACTCCTTGAGGAAGTTGCAAAGGGTATAAAAGCTGAAATTCCCGAGGCAATGATAGAAAAAACGATTGATGATGACGTTAATGAGTATTCATATCGTCTTCAGTCACAGGGATTAAAGCTCGAAACATACCTCAAATATACCGGTATGGATATGAAGGGCTTCCGCGAAGGCTTCAAAGAGAGAGCAGAAACACAGGTAAGACTTAATTTGGCTCTTGAAAAAATAATTGAAAAAGAAAAAATAGAGGTTACCGAAGAGGATATCGAAGCGGAATACAAGAAATATGCAGATGCATATAATATGGATATAGATACTATCAAAAAGGCTGTTTCCGCTGAGTCTCTTAAGCCGGAGCTCGCTTCCAGAAAAGCAATTGATTTAATTGTTGACAGCGCTGTTGTCACAGAGGAAAAAGCTGCAAAGAAGACAGCTGAAAAGAAGCCGGCAACAAAAAAGGCCACCGCAAAGAAACCGGCAGCCAAAAAGACTTCTGAAAAGGCTGATGATAAAAAGTCGGCCGATAAAGCGGAATAAGATTCGAATTTTATTCCAATAATCTAAATGCTATTTTATGCGGCGGGCGCTTTTGCGTTTCGCCGCAGGATTTTAGGAGGAAAAACCATGGCTTTAGTCCCCTATGTAATTGAACAGTCATCTCGCGGAGAGCGTTCGTATGATATTTTTTCACGTCTTTTAAATGACAGGATAATAGTTTTATCCGATGAAGTAAATGATGCTACTGCAAGTCTTGTTGTTGCACAGCTTTTATACCTTGAGGGGCAGGATCCCGAAAAGGATATCAGTCTTTACATTAATAGCCCAGGTGGTTCTGTTACTGCCGGATTTGCCATATATGATACTATGCAGTATATTAAGTGTGACGTATCGACAATCTGCATGGGTATGGCTGCCAGCATGGGAGCATTTCTCCTTTCTTCCGGTGCAAAGGGAAAGAGATTTGCGTTGCCCAACAGTGAAATAATGATTCATCAGCCCTCAGGCGGAGCTCAAGGGCAGGCTACCGAGATTGAAATTACCGCAAAGCAGATTCTTAAGATAAGAGAAAGACTTAATAAGATACTTGCCGATAATACAGGTAAGCCCATAGATATAATTGCTAAAGACACAGAGCGCGATAACTTTATGTCTGCTGATGAAGCACTTGATTACGGTCTTGTTGATAAAATACTTTACAAAAGATAATTTCGGAGGATTTTTTGATGTCAAGAGATAATGACAGCAAAGGTAAGACCATGCGTTGCTCTTTTTGCGGTAAAACGCAGGATGAAGTCGGTAAGCTTGTTGCCGGTCCCGGCGGTGTATGCATTTGTGATAACTGTATTGAACTTTGTCTCGAGATAATTGAAGACGGCGGCGGATTTAAACACGTCAGAAAAAACAGAGCGCAAACCGATAAACCGCTTCCGAAGCCTCACGACATAAAAAAACTTCTCGACGAATACGTTGTAGGGCAGGACGACGCAAAAGTTGCATTGAGCGTTGCGGTATATAACCATTATAAAAGAATATATTACGGTGCTAAAAGTGACGTGGACATACAAAAGAGCAATGTTATTCTTTTGGGTCCCACAGGTGTAGGCAAAACAATGCTTGCCCAAACCCTTGCTAAAATCCTGGATGTGCCGTTTGCAATTGCTGATGCCACAACTCTTACCGAAGCGGGCTATGTCGGCGAAGATGTTGAAAATATTTTGCTGCGTCTTATTCAGGCGGCCGACTACGATGTTGAAAAAGCCGAAAAGGGCATTATATATGTCGATGAAATCGACAAAATTGCAAGAAAGTCTGAAAATCCGTCAATTACACGTGATGTCAGCGGTGAGGGCGTTCAACAAGCCTTGCTGAAGATTCTTGAGGGAACTGTTTCCAATGTTCCGCCTCAAGGCGGCAGAAAGCATCCTCAGCAGGAGTTCATTCAAATAGACACAACTAACATCCTGTTTATCTGCGGCGGCGCTTTTGACGGAATAGAAAAAATCGTCGAAAACCGTACCGGCAAGTCTACTCTCGGCTTTGGCGGTAAAGTTTTGGATAAATCCAATTTGGAAACTGAAAAGATATATTCGAAGGTTATTCCTCAGGATTTGGTAAAATTCGGTCTTATACCGGAGCTTGTCGGCAGACTTCCCGTTATAACAACGCTCAACAATCTTGACAGAGAAGCACTTATAAGAATTTTAACCGAACCTAAGAACGCGCTTCTTAAACAGTTTAAGGAACTCTTTAAAATGGATGGAGTTGAGTTGGAGTTTTGTGATGATGCGCTGTCTGCGGTTGCGGATTTAACCCTTGAAAAAAAGACCGGAGCAAGAGGTCTTCGTTCGATAATTGAGAAAACTTTATTACCTATTATGTATGATATTCCGTCTGACAGCGATGTAAAAAAGGTCGTTATAACAAAGGAGTGCGTACTGAACGGTGAAAAGCCGCTCACCGAAACAGCTAAAACATCTGTTAAGGAAAAATTCAAAGCTAAAACTTCTGCCGGACCTAAAAATGTTGGTTGAATGTATGACCGGTTGCTTTTGCAGCCGGCCTTTTTTGTGTTAGCAGCTTCTTTACTCTTTACGGCAAAGATTAAATTGCCTCTATAACATCTTTAATTATTGCTGTATTTGTGTTATAATGTAATCTAATTATTATAGGGCGGTGAGAAGATGAAACCTAAGAAAAAAATACGTAATTTGGATTTTTCGAGTGAAAAACAAGCCAAACAGAAAAAAATGCGTTCTTTTATCATCGCCTTTTCTTCTTTTGTTATCATATTGGGAACAATTTCGGTATTTATATTTATGAAGTCGGTTGATTTTAATTTGAACAATTTAGTTCAAAGTACGACCGACTCGGACGAATCAACTTCAGATTTGACAACCGCATCATATGCTTTATCGGGTAGGGTAGGTATTTTACTTGTGTTTACCGATGATTCCGGGGAATTGATCAGCGTTTCAGCTCTCGACTGTAATATGGACATCAAGTGTATTTCCGTGGTGCAATTGCCGGCTGAAACCTCAGTGGGTTCCGACAGTCTTAAAGCCATTTATCAAAAGGGCGGTGCTGCCGCACTTGAAAAGCCGCTTACGGATATATCAGGGCTCAGCTTTACTAAGTATATTAAAATGAGTCAGACACAGCTTAAAAAGGTTGTATCGAAAATAGGTGATGTTACTGTTCGAATCCCGTCTGACATTAATTATAAAGGTGCGGATTTTTCTCTGTTGCTTGATGCAGGTGATCAAAATCTTACTTCCGACTTGTTTTGTAAGTACTTTTTATATGCCGATAATTCAGGTAGGCGAGATGCAGCGGTCTCCTTACTGAATGCTTTAATGACAGCAAAGAATGTTACCGCGCAGGATACATTATTTAACTTTATAATGAATAATACAGATACTGATATTTCCGTTGTGGATTATTCGAAGGTTTCCTCCGCTTTGACGCTATTTGTGCAGGAAAAGAGCGGAAATGTTGCTTCTGCCGCAAATGAATTTCCGGAGGTAACAAAGAAAAATGAAAAGTAGAATCAGCTTTTTGTTACTGTTATCCTTGTGCTTGGCGTTGTTATTATCGTCGTGCGGATTTTCGAATTATAACCTTCCGACCGATTTTTCATCGGTCGAGTTAATATACGAAAATGACCCGTCAAGATATTACTATAATCAGCTTACTGATAACGGTAAGACAGCGTACACTCTTATTGTAAATAATATCAGCGAACATCCGGAAAAAATTGAAATTCCTCAAATTGATGAGGATGAATTCGGCAAAGTGTTTTATGCGGTTACATATGATAATCCGGGAATTTTATGTTTCGGTATGTCAAGTTCTGTTAAAGCTGACGGAAATAAATTCTTTTATGTGCCGGAATATTCGGCAAATAAGGAAGATTGTGACAAAAAAACAAATGAACTTAATACAGCTGTTTCGGAGTTCTTAAAGACTGTTCCGGAGAACAGCAGTGATTATGAAAAAGAATTGCTTACACATGATTATATCTGCGACAAGTGCATTTATGTATATAATGAGGGTGAAAGCTTAAAGGGTTCGTCTTATGATGCGATTATAAACGGCGAGGCTGTGTGTGAAGGCTATGCGCGAGCTGCAAAGCTGTTTCTTGATAAACTGTCTGTAATTAATTATTTGATTTGCGGTGATGCTACTAATTCGGATGGCAAAACCGAAAGTCATATGTGGAATATTGTAAATATTGACGGTAAAAACTATCATCTCGATTTAACCTGGGACGATTATGATAACGATAGTGCTGCAGTAAGTCATTCATATTTTAATTTATCCGATGATATGATTAAAGCAAATCATTTCAATCTTGCTCCGAGTGATAACAATTGTGTTTCAACTGATGCAAACTATTTTAAAGTAAATAATTTGATGTTCGAGAGTTTTACCAAAAACGAAAAGAAAGCTATGACTTCTACTGCGGTAAAAAATGTGAGAAACAGCTGTAACCAAGTAGAAGTGTGTTTCGTTAACGCTTACGCATTCAATAAGGCTATTACCGATTTAGCTGATAAAAGCGGTATTTATGATGTTTTAGATTATGTCAATAAGCAATGCGGCAAAAAGTTCTCTTCTGTTACATATGCCGAAGACGATGATATATATACGGTACAGTTTATTTTTGAATAGAGGTTAATTAAATGGATAAAGCAAGAATCGAAAAAGCTGTCAGAGAAATTCTGATAGCAATAGGTGAGGACCCAGACAGGGAAGGCCTTGTTGAAACACCTAAACGTGTAGCTAATATGTATGAAGAGATATTTGCAGGACTTGACAGTGATCCTCATAGGCTGCTAAAGGTGTTTGATGAGGGCGATAATGATGAAATGGTTGTAGTTAGGGATATACCCATGTATTCTATGTGTGAGCACCATTTACTTCCTTTTATCGGCAAAGCTCATATCGCATATATTCCGGCAGACGGAAAGGTGATAGGGCTTTCAAAGCTTGCAAGGATTGTTTCGGATTTTGCTAAAAGGCCACAGCTGCAAGAACGTCTTACTTCGCAGATTGCCGACTTTCTCGAGGAAAATCTTTCTCCGAAGGGCGTTGCGGTGGTTGTTGAGGCAGAGCACCTTTGTATGACAATGCGCGGAGCGAGAGCGGCAGGAGCCACTACCTTTACGTCGGCACTGCGTGGTTCAATGCGAAAAGATGCCAGAACGCGCGCAGAAGTAATGTCGCTTTTGAGAGGAGCAAAATAAAGTGTTCTTTTTTCGAGGAAAAAACTTCAGCTTTGAGTTAAATACACGTACATATGTAATGGGCATTTTAAATGTAACTCCTGATTCGTTTTATGACGGCGGTAAATGGAATTCGCCCGGTGCAGCACTTAACCACGCTTTACAAATGCAAAACGACGGAGCCGATATAATAGATATAGGTGCGCAATCCACAAGACCGGGGCATAAAGAGCTTTCGGAGAAAGAGGAACTTTCAATTATTAAGGAGTATATTGATGCGATAATTCCGAAGCTCTCGGTACCGACTTCTGTTGACACTTTTTATCCGGCGGTAGCTGAATACTGCTTAATGCACGGAGTGGCTGTTGTAAATGACGTAAGCGGAAGATTCAATCCGGATATTGCTTACTTAGTGAAAAATTACAATGCCGGTTGGATAGTCATGCATACAGGCGGCGGTGATGCCGACAGAATGACCGATTACGAAGAAAATGTTGTCGGAAATGTCAATGCTTTTTTTGACTATATGTTGGAAAAGAGTGAAAACTTCGGCATAAAAAGAGAACAGATATGTCTTGATATGGGCATCGGATTCGGTAAAGATTATGAGGATAATCTTACCCTTATAAAAAATATAAAGCGGTTGAAAAGGCAGGATGTTATGTTGCTTACCGCTCTTTCAAATAAACGTGTAATTAAAGCAGCATCACACTCCGACGCGGAAAACTGTTTGTTTGGAACGATAGCCGCAGATACAGCTGCTGTTTTCGGCGGAACGGATATGATACGTGTGCATGAAGTAAAGGAGTCGAAAATTGCGGCGGATATGGCTGATGCCGTTTTCAGAGGGTGATTCAATGGATAAAATAATCGTAAACGGATTAAAGCTTTATGCATATCACGGTGTAAATCCCGAAGAGAAGGAAGACGGACAGCTTTTTATTTTAGATATAACCGCATTTCTTTCTCTTTATGTTCCGTGCCAAACGGATATGGTAGAGAATACCGTGAGCTATGCTAAAATAATAAAAACAGCGCGTAGAGCTTTTTTAAGCGGAAAATTTGATTTACTCGAAAAGGCGGCACAAACAGTTGCCGACGCTGTATTAAATGAGTTTTCCGAAATTAAAGCTTTGAAAATAACTGTTAAGAAACCTCAAGCGCCTATTAAGGCTGATTTTGATTATGTTGCGGTTGAAATTGAGCGCAACAGAAACGGAGTGGCAGTATGAAAGCAGTAATCGGTGTCGGAACAAATGTCGGAGACCGACTTCAAAATATCAGAGACGCAAAAAAAGCGTTTGGGCTTGTTCCCGAAACAAAAGTTACGGAGGTTTCTTTTGTTTACGAAACAGAACCTTGGGGATATGACCAACAGGATAATTTTTTGAATTGTGTTATGACTGTTGAAACAAATCTGTCTTCACGTGCTTTGCTCGGTGTTTGCCTCGGAATTGAAGCGGGGATAGGAAGAGTGCGCACATTTAAAAACGGGCCGCGTGTTATTGATCTTGATTTGCTGTTTTATGAAAATGAGACGGCGGATACACCGGAGTTGATGTTGCCGCATCCGGGAGTAAAAGAAAGAGCGTTTGTTCTTTATCCGCTGCATGATATTTTTCCGGATATGAAAATATTTGGATATGATTATTCGGAAAATTTCAAAAACTGTGATGGCAATACGGTTACTTTTTATTCGGAATTATAAGATGATTAAGGAGCATTAAAGCTATTTATGCAGTTTATTATAATGGACCTCGAATGGAATAATGCATATTGCAAAAAGCTAAAGGGGTATATCAATGAAATTATAGAATTCGGTGCCTGTAAGGTAGATAAAGATTTTAATGTGATTGATGAGTTTTCGGTAATTGTAAAAGCACAGGTCGGAAAGAAGCTACAGGGTAGGGTAAAGGCGCTTACGCATATTACTAATGAGGATATATCTAACGGAGTTCCGTTTTTTAAAGCTCTTTCAATGTTCAGAAATTGGGTCGGTGACGATGAAAATGTGTTCTTTTCTTGGGGAGACGGAGACATCAGAACTCTAATAAAAAACTATGAGTTCTTTTTAAAGAAAAACCGGATTCCGTTTGTCAATAACTATTGTGACGCACAAAAATATTGTCAGTCTTTTATACCCTCGGCTTCGTCTTCGCAACAAATCGGGCTTTCTGCCGCCGCTTTCGAGCTTGGAGTTAATCCTGATGAATTTCCGCATCACAGGGCACTTGATGACAGCTTGCTTACTGCAGCTTGTTTGAAAAGGGTAAACGACTCGGAGAGACTAAAACGGTTCATTACCCCGTGCAATCGCGTGTTTTATGAAAAGCTTGCATATAAACCGCACATTATACGTGATATAGATAATCCGATAGTTGACCGTTCGGTTTTTAACTGCGTTTGCGATGTTTGCGGCGGAAAAGTTAAAAAGAAGAAGGACTGGCGTTTTGTCAATCAATCTTTCAGAGCGGATTTTTATTGTCCTAATTGCGATCGCAACTTTAAGCTGTGCGTAAGATTTAAGCAGTATTATGACCGCATTGATATTAAAAGAACTTTTTCCGAAATTGTCAAAGTAGATAAATCTCAAGAAAATGTTAAAGCTTAATAAGTGTTAAATACAAAAAGAAACCGGCTTCAAAATGAAGTCGGTTTCTTTTTGTATTTTTTATTTAAAGTAGCTATTATTTGATGACTCTTACTCTTATGGCGAAGTCCTGAGACGAAATTGCGGTTATTGCATCGTTTGAAACCTCCGTATCGGTATCAAGCATGGTATATGCATATTCTCCGCGCGATTTATTCACCATATTATCAATGTTTATATTTTCTTCGGCGACGATTGCTGTAATGCGGCTGATAACGTTAGGGACATTTTTATGAATAATGGTAATTCTTGTTTTGCCGCTTCTCGGTACAGATACAGCGGGCATATTTACGGAATTTGTTATATTGCCGTTTTCTATATAGTCCTTTAATTCGTCAACGGCCATAACGGCGCAATTGTCTTCAGATTCCGGTGTGGAAGCTCCGAGATGCGGGATTGTTATCACACCGGTTGCGTCAATTAACTCATCTTTAAGAAAGTCTGTGGCGTATGCGGCAACTTTACCGTCAGCGAGAGCGTTAATAATATCCCCGGTATTGACGAGATCTCCTCTAGCAAAATTAAGTATGCGTACCGAGTTCTTCATTTTGGCGATTGTTTCGGCATTTATAAAGCCGCGAGTTTCGTCAGTCAGCGGAACATGAAGCGTTATATAGTCGCAATTTGCATAAATATCATCAAGGGTTGCGGCGTGCTTTACGGCACGGGAAAGCTTCCATGCCGCATCTACAGAAAGAAAAGGATCGTAACCGTAAACTTCCATTCCGAGAGAATGAGCTGCGTTTGCTACAAGCACCCCGATTGCGCCAAGACCGATAACGCCGAGCTTTTTACCCTTGATTTCCGGTCCTGAAAAAGCGGATTTTCCTTTTTCGACAAGCTTGGAAACTGCATCTCCCTCACCCTTGAGCGTTTTTGACCATTCGATTGCGGGCACGATTTTTCTTGATGATAAAAACAGCGCACACAAAACAAGCTCTTTAACAGCATTCGCGTTAGCACCGGGAGTATTAAAAACTACTATTCCCTGTTCGCTGCATTTTTCAAGGGGAATGTTGTTGACTCCGGCTCCGGCTCTTGCTATTGCAAGAGTATTTTCCGAAAAATCATATTCGTGCATTGATGCCGAACGGACAAGTATCGCATCCGGGTCTTTGACGTCATTCGAGCATACATAGCGTTCACCGAATCTGTCAAGTCCGTTTTTTGAAATTTTATTTAGTGTTAAAATATTGTTCATTGTGAATTTCTCCTGAGTTATGAATTAGCTTTTTCGAAATCGGACATAAAATTAACCAGCTTTTCTACGCCATCGTAAGGCATGGCATTATAAATTGACGCTCTCATACCGCCCACTGTTCGATGTCCTTTAAGATTAACAAGACCGTTTTTGGTTGCTTCTTCAATAAATTTTGCGTTGAGCTCGTCACTGTCGGTAACAAAAGGCACATTCATTAAAGAACGATCCTCCGGAACAACCGTACCTCTGAACATTTTACTGTTATCGAGGAAATCATAGAGAAGCTTTGCCTTTTTATCATTGCGTTCTTTCATTTTTTCAAGACCGCCGAGCTTTTCTATCCATTCAAGAACAAGCTTACATATATATATTGTGTAGCAGGGTGGTGTATTGTAAAGCGAATTTGCGTCTGCGTGAATTTTATAGTTGAGCATTGTTGGTGTTATGTCTCGTGCATTGCCGAGCATATCCTCACGTATTATGCAAATCGTAAGACCTGCGGGGGCAACATTTTTTTGTGCTCCGCCGTAAAGCATGGCGAATTTTGTTACATCTATAGGCTCCGAAAGGAAACAAGATGAAATATCCGCGATGAGAGGAATGTCACCCGTATCCGGAATTTCGTGATAAACGGTTCCGTAAATAGTATTATTCATACAAATATATACATAATCCGCATCGCTTCTGAACATCGATTTATCAAGCTTTGGTATATATGAGAACGTTTTGTCAGCAGAAGAAGCAACGGCTTTTGCATCACCGTATTTTTGAGCCTCGGCAAATGCCTTTTTAGCCCACTGACCGGTGATAACATAATCGGCTTTGTTTGAACCGTTCATAAAGTTCAGCGGTATTGCCGCAAATTGCGTTGAAGCTCCGCCTTGCAAAAACAGAACTTTGTAGTTGTCGGGTATATTCATAAGCTCCCTGAGAAGCCTTTCAGCTGTTTTTATGATATTGTCATAAACTTTGGATCTGTGGCTCATCTCCATTACCGATTGACCCGAACCCTCATAGTCAAGCATTTCGGATGCGGCCTTTTTTAAGACCTCTTCCGGTAACATAGACGGACCTGCTGAAAAATTGTAAACTCTGGACATGTTGATATTGCCTCCAAAAATTATTTCCGCTACATTATATCAATCTGTGTTAATAAAAGTCAACGAATTGACAAAAAAATAACAAAGAAAAATGCATATTCTGCGTTTTGTACATAAAAGTTGTTGCAAAAATTAACAATCTTACTAAAATTTTAGCTTATTCTTTATTTGTTGACACTTTTTTATTGCAGATAAATCTTATTCATTGTATAATAAACTCTAATTAATTAAGTAGGAGATTACATAAATGGACCTTTTTGACAATAATGCTCTTAATATGCCTATGGTTGCATTGAGAGGATTGGTTGTTTTCCCTAATATAACATTGCACTTTGATGTTGGCAGGAAAAAAAGTATTTCTGCCGTCAAAACAGCAATGATAACAAAGCAGGACATATTTCTTTCTACACAAAAGGATATGTCGGATGAGGCCGAAAATATTGATGCGGTGTACGATATAGGTGTTGTTTGCGAAATAAAGCAAATTGTAAGAATACCCTCAAGCGATTGCTTAAGAGTAATAGTTGAAGGAAAGTACAGAGCAGAATTGTTAGCTTTTTCGGATGTGAATCCATATCTTACGGCTGTTGTCAAACGAATTGACAGTATTCCTTATTCGGAAAAGTACAATTTGAGAGCAGAGGCACTTGTCAGATATGCCAAAGGGTTGTTTAACGAGTATTCTCTTATAGCTCAGAAACTCCCAAATGATATAAATATGGGTGTTGCCAAGCTGTCTGAGCCCGGTGCGCTTGCCGATTATATTGCCGGCAATATTCCTCTTGATTATCCGCAGAAGCAGGAGGTTTTATCCGAAATTGATTCGCTTAAGAGAATACAAAAACTTGTAGATGTACTCGGCAAAGAGGTTAAGCTTCTTCAGCTTGAAGAGGATATAAATGACCGAGTACAGAGCCAAATAGATGAAAATCAAAAGGAATATTACCTTCATGAGCAGTTAAAGGCTATTAACGCCGAACTCGGCGAAGGAGACAATCCCGCTTCCGAGGCTGACGGCTATCGCGAAAAAATACTCAAGCTGCATCTTGATGCCGACAGCGAAAAGAAGCTGCTAAATGAGTGCGACAGGCTTAAATATGTGCAGCCGAGCAGCCCCGAAAGTGCAGTATCAAGGAATTATCTTGATAAGATTTTGGAACTTCCGTGGCATATTTACTCAAAAGAAAATCTTAATATCGATAATGCTCGAAGAATACTTGACAGAGATCATTACGGACTTAAAGACGTTAAAGAGCGAATTCTTGAATTTATTGCTGTGAGAAAACTGTCGCCAAATATTAAGGGGCAGATAATATGTCTTGTCGGCCCTCCGGGCGTCGGTAAAACCTCAGTTGCAAAGTCTCTTGCAAAGGCGCTGAACAGAAAGTATGAGAGAATATCTCTCGGCGGTGTTCACGACGAGGCAGAGATAAGAGGTCACAGAAAGACTTATATCGGTGCAATGCCGGGCAGTATAATTGAAGCTGTTATCAGGACTAAAACCTCAAATCCTTTGATTTTACTTGATGAAATTGATAAGCTCTCGAACGACTATAAAGGTGATCCGTCAAGTGCTTTATTAGAAGCTCTTGATCCAGAGCAGAACAATACATTCCGTGATCACTATATTGAAATCCCGTTTGATTTGAGCAAGGTGCTTTTTGTTACAACAGCTAACGATAAGAACGAAATACCGGCTCCCTTATTGGATAGAATGGAAGTTATCGAACTTTTCAGTTACACACACGAGGAAAAGTTCAATATAGCCAAAAAACATCTTATACCGAAACAACTCAAGGAAAACGGCATCAAAGCGTCACAGCTTCACTTTACCGATAATGCCATACACAGTATAATAGACGGTTATACAAGAGAAGCCGGAGTCAGAACGCTTGAACGCACTTTTGCAAAGGTAATGCGTAAAGTTGCTGTTAAAATAACCGAAGGCTATACCGGAAAAATCTCTGTGAAGCCGACCGGCCTTGAGGCCTATCTCGGTCCCAAAAAATATAAGCCGGAATCTCAGGGTCATAAGGATGAAGTCGGTGTTGTAAACGGTCTTGCATGGACTTCTGTAGGCGGAGAAATGCTGAAGGTTGAGGCAGTTAAGATGCCGGGAACGGGAAAGCTTGAGCTTACCGGTTCTTTGGGCGATGTTATGAAAGAATCCGCAAGGACGGCATACAGTTATATCCGGAGTATTTCGGAAGCATTGCCTCTTGATATGGATTTTTATAAAAACACTGACATTCATATTCATTTCCCCGAGGGAGCTGTTCCTAAAGACGGCCCTTCTGCCGGAATAGCAATAACAACTGCGGTTGTTTCCGCACTCACGGGTATACCGGTAAGAGCCGATATTGCTATGACGGGTGAAGTTACTTTGACCGGTAATGTATTGCCGATCGGCGGATTGAAAGAAAAAACAATGGCGGCATACAGAAACGGAATTAAAACCGTTCTTATTCCGGAGGAAAACGTTTCGGATTTGAAAGAAATCGATGATGCTGTTAAAGAAAATGTCGATTTCGTATCGGTGTCAAAAGCCGACGAGGTATTGTCTCTTGCGCTATCCAAAAATGTAGTCTTCAAAGATAATAAACAAAGGAGCATAAAGCTCAAACAGGACAGAAGCCAAACGGCATCTGTATGCCAACAGAACTAAGAGGTAAAAAATGAATTTGAATAAAGCTGAATTTGAAGCTGCATTTGGAACATCGTCGCAGCTGCCGTCTTCCGATTTGCCGGAAATAGCTTTTGCGGGTAGATCAAATGTGGGAAAATCATCTTTGCTTAATCGCCTTTTTAACAGAAAGGCACTTGCAAGAGTGAGCTCAGTTCCCGGCAAAACCGCTACGATAAACTTCTACAAGGTTGACGATGCCAGATTTGTGGATTTACCTGGATACGGATATGCAAAAGTATCGAAATCCGAGAAAATAAGATGGGCTGAAATGCTTGAAGGCTATTTTAAGACGGGTCGTAACATAAGACTTGTCGTTCAGCTTATCGATATGAGGCACAAACCGAGCGCAGACGATCTTATGATGATTGAATTTTTGCGCTCAACCGGTTATCCGTTTGTTATTGTTATGACTAAGAGCGATAAACTTAACAAAACGCAGTTTGCCGAAAGATCAGCGGCAATTTACGATGAAATACCGGATTCTGAAAATGTTACTATTATTCCTTTTTCTGCAACTAACGGATTGGGCAGGGAAGAGATAACCGAGTATATAAATAATGCACTTTAAAAGGAGAGAACCAAATGTTTGTATCAGACGGATTAGGAGTTAATGAGAGCGGCCATTTGACCGTCGGCGGTTGTGATACCGTATCTCTTGCAAAAAAATACGGGACACCGTATATGTGCTATGATGAGAATATGATAAGAAAAAACTGCCGTGAATTTGTAAAATCAATGGAAGAAAACTACGACGGTAACGGGCTTGTATGCTATGCGAGCAAGGCTTTTTCCTGCCTTGAAATGTGCAGAATATGCAAAGAAGAAAAGATGGGATTAGACGTTGTTTCGGGCGGAGAAATTTTTACTGCCGTTAAGGCCGGTTTCCCGTCGGAACGTATTTGTTTCCACGGCAACAATAAGACTAATGATGAGCTTACAATGGCTCTTGACAATAATGTCGGCAGAATAGTTGTCGATAATGTGGAGGAGCTTAAAAGGCTGAGCACTTTGGCTTCGAAAACCGGTAAGGTTGCAAAGATAATGCTGAGAATCAAACCCGGTATAGATGCGCATACACATTCTTTTATAAGAACCGGTCAGATTGATTCTAAATTCGGCTTTGCTCTTGAGACGGGCGAAGCTATGACCGCAGTTAAGCTTGCGGTTGAAACCGACAGCATTGACCTCTGCGGACTTCACTGCCATATCGGTTCGCAGATATTTGATATTGCGCCGTTTGAACTTGCTGCAAAGGTTATGATTGATTTTATTTCTGAAATCAAAGAAACCGTAGGATATGAAATCAGAGAACTCAACCTCGGCGGAGGATTCGGCATTAAGTATCTTGAATCGGATACCCCGAAGCCGTTTTCGGAATATATGAAGAGAGTTTCTGTTGTTGTCAAGAAGGAAGCAGAGAAGAAAAATGTTAAGCTTCCGTTTATACTTATTGAGCCCGGTCGTTCTGTGGTCGGAGCAGAAGGCGTTACCGTTTATACAATCGGAGCCGTTAAGCATATTCCGAACATCAGAACCTATATTTCGGTAGACGGAGGAATGACCGACAATCCGCGCTATATTCTCTATCAATCGGATTATGATGTAATGTGCGCCAACAAAGCAAACGAGCCCAAGACTGAAAAAGTAACTGTTGCCGGTAAATGCTGCGAAAGCGGTGACCTTATACAGGAAAATGCTCCAATACAAAAAGTTGAGGCAGGAGACCTTTTAGCTGTGCTTTCGACAGGTGCTTATAACTACTCAATGGCTTCAAATTATAACAGAATTCCGCGTCCTATAGTAATAATGGCAAAGGATGGAGAATCGCGTATAATTATAAGACGTGAAACATACGAAGATATTACACGTAATGATGTTTAAAATGAAAGGAATTTAAATGTCTTTTACTCATTTGCATCTTCACACAGAATACAGTCTGCTCGACGGCACCTGCCGTATAGGGCAGCTTGTTGATGCTGCAAAAGAGCTCAACATGGATTCTTTAGCTATAACAGACCACGGAAATATGTTCGGTGCCGTTGAGTTTTATAAAGCAGCTAAAGAGAATGGGATAAAGCCCATTATCGGTTGTGAAGTTTATGTTGCTCCACGTTCGCGCCTTGATAAAGTCCACGGTATTGATAACGAGCGTTTTCATCTTGTTTTGCTCTGTAAAAATAATACGGGATATGAAAATCTTATCAAAATTGTGTCTGAATCGTGGGTGACGGGATTTTACACAAAGCCGCGTGTTGATAAACAGCTTCTCGAGAAATATCACGAGGGGCTTATTGCTCTGTCTGCCTGTCTTGCGGGAGAAATTCCGAGAAAACTGTTGCAAGACGATTATGACGGAGCTAAGGAAGCTGCACTTTGGTATGACAAGACTTTCGGTCGCGGCAATTATTATCTCGAAATACAGAATCACGGAATTGCCGAGCAACTCAGGGTTTTGCCTCAGATAGTTAAAATTTCGCGAGAGACCGGTATACCGCTTGTCGCTACAAACGATGTCCATTATATAAAAAAAGAAAACGCAAAAGTACAAAAAGTTCTTATCTGTATTCAAACTAACCATACAATAGATGAAGATACGGGTTTGGAATTTGGAACCGATGATTTTTATCTCAAATCCGAAGATGAAATGCGTGAATTATTCGGAGATTATCCGGATGCGGTTGATAATACTTCTGTTATAGCTGATATGTGCAACGTTGAGTTTGAGTTCCACAAAACCAAACTACCGCATTTTGATGTTCCCGATAATATGGACCATTTTGAATATTTTCGTAATGAGTGCTATAAGGGCTTGCGCAGAAATTACGGAATTGCTCCGGAGCAGAAATATATCGACAGACTCGAATACGAACTTTCGGTTATCAATAAAATGGGCTATGTTGACTATTTCCTTATTGTTGCCGATTTTATCAGCTATGCAAAACGCCATGGTATTCCCGTAGGTCCCGGCAGGGGGTCGGGAGCCGGCAGTATAGCCGCTTATTGTATGGGAATTACAGGTATAGACCCAATTAAATACAATCTGCTGTTTGAGCGTTTTTTAAATCCGGAGCGTGTAAGTATGCCGGATATTGATGTTGATTTTTGTTATGAACGCCGCGAAGAAGTAATTGATTACGTTATAAGAAAATATGGCTCGGATCACGTTGCACAAATAGTGACTTTCGGTACTTTGGCCGCAAGAGCGTCTATTCGCGATGTCGGCAGAGCACTCGGGATACCGTACAATACCGTTGATACGGTTTCCAAAATGATTCCGCGCGAGCTCGGCATGACAATAGAAAAGGCTCTTACGAAAAATCAGGAGCTTAAAGCGCTTTATGATAAGGACGCCAAAATCAGGGAGCTTGTCGATACGGCAAAATCAGTTGAGGGTATGCCAAGGCACACCTCAACCCATGCGGCGGGCGTTGTTATAACCGATAAACCTGTTGATCGATATGTTCCGTTAGCAAGAAATGATGAGTCCGTGGTTACGCAGTATACCATGACTACCATTGAAGAACTCGGACTGCTTAAAATGGACTTTCTCGGTCTCAGAACACTTACGGTAATAAGTGATACCGTAAAATCGGTAAGAGAAAACAATATTCCCGATTTTGATATTGAAAAAATTTCGCTTGACGATAAGGCGACATATGATATGCTGTCAGCAGGGTATACTTATGGTGTATTTCAATGTGAGTCGGCGGGAATAAGAAATGTTATAACCCGTCTGAAACCGCAGAATATAGAGGATATAATTGCTGTTATTTCTTTGTACAGACCCGGTCCTATGGATTCGATTGATATGTATATAAATAACAGACATAATCCGAAAAGCATCAGATATAAGACGCCGCAACTTAAAAATATTCTTGATGTTACTTACGGCTGTATGGTATATCAAGAGCAGGTTATGCAAATATTCCGGGAACTTGCGGGATATTCTTTCGGACGAGCCGACGTTGTAAGACGAGCTATGTCAAAGAAAAAGCACAAGGTAATGGAGCAGGAGAGGGAGTATTTTGTAAACGGATTGAAAAATTCCGACGGTACTTATGCGTGCGACGGATGCGTAAGGCGCGGAATACCTGCCGAAGTTGCCAACAGCATTTTCGACGATATGTCATCTTTCGCTTCATATGCGTTCAATAAGTCTCATTCGGCCGCATATGCTGTCATTGCATATCGTACGGCATATCTGAAATGCCATTTCCCGGCGCAATTCACTGCCGCACTTCTCACGAGTGTTATTGATGATTCAACAAAAATAGCACTTTATATAGACGATTTGGCAAGGCTGAAAATAAATGTTCTGTCACCGAGCGTCAACGAGAGTTTCAGAGCATTTACCTCTGACGGCAAGAGCGTTCGTTTTGGGCTACTTGCTATTAAAAATCTCGGCTACAATTTTATTGATACTATTGTCAAAGAAAGAAGCTCTAACGGAAAATACAAATCACTTTATGATTTTTGTAAGAGAACATATGGCAAGGATTTTAATAAACGAGCCGTTGAGGGTTTAATTAAAAGCGGAGCACTTGACGGACTCGGACTTAATCGTCGTGAAATGCTTACAAATTTACCACTGATTGTTGAGAATATCGAGCGTGACAAGAGAAATAATGTTGACGGACAACTCGGCTTGTTTGATTTGAGTGGAGTGGCTTCTGGCGGCAATGAACCGCAATGTAAGCATTGTGACGAATTTCCGGCACTTGAACTTTTATCGATGGAAAAGGAAATGACCGGTTTGTATCTTACGGGGCATCCTATGGTTCAGTACGAGACGCTTTCTAAAAAGCTTCATTCCGACAGCGTTCTTGAAATGGTGAATACGGAAGAAAATGTTTCGGGAAAATATACGGATAACAGCCCGGTACGTGTCCTCGGAATAATAACTTCTATAAAGAAAAAAGTTACAAAATCAGACAGTACCATGGCTTTTTTAGGTTTTGAAGATGTTCATGCAGCTATTGAAGTAATAGTGTTTCCCAAACTTTTGCTCAAGTATTCAGAGCTTTTAAATGTCGGAAGCGTTGTATTGCTGTGCGGCAGATTGTCTCTCAGAGAGGACGAAGAACCGAAAATAGTTATGGACAGCGTTTCTTTACCTCCGGATGAAAACAGTATTGTTACCGCCGACACAGCTTCCCAAAATTCCGACAAGCCGAAAAAATCGGTGAGAAAGGGCCTTTTTGTGAGATTTTGCACAAAGAACTGTGAGGAGGTTAAAAAGAGTACAAATCTGATTACTATTTTTGAGGGGATGTTACCCGTATATTACTATTTTGATGATGCTAAAAGCTACGAGAGACAGCAATTTTCGACGACTGCCAATGACCCTATGATTTCAGAGTTGAAAAGAATTAACGGTGAAAAAAATGTTGTTGTACAACTCTAAGAAAAATGTCAAAATTGCTTGACAATATTTTTCATTTGTGTATCATTATATTTTGAATGTATTTATTTGAGGTGATTTTTAATGAAAACGATTGGCGTATTGACAAGCGGTGGAGATGCTCCGGGCATGAATGCCGCAATCAGAGCCGTTGTAAGATCGGGTTGTGAAAACGGCTTCCGTGTAATGGGAATCAGAAGAGGCTGGAACGGTCTTATGCATGGTGATATGTATGAAATGAATCTTCGCAGTGTTTCTAATATTATTAACCGAGGCGGTACAATTCTTTATTCTGCAAGAAGTCCTGAATTCAAGACCGAAGAAGGTATGAAAAAGGCAATTGAAATATGCAAAGAGCATAATATGGAGGGCGTAGTTGTTATAGGCGGAGACGGTTCTTTCCGCGGCGCTCGTGACCTTTCGCTCAGAGGCATCCCTTGTGTGGGTATTCCCGGAACGATTGACAATGATATTGCTTGCTGTGATTACACAATAGGTTATGATACCGCAATGAACACGGCTATGGAAATGGTTGACAGACTTCGTGACACAACAGAGTCTCATGATCGTTGCTCGGTTGTTGAAGTTATGGGAAGACGTGCGGGTTATATAGCACTCAACGCCGGTATAGCTTGCGGTGCAACAACAATTCTTATTCCGGAAGTTGATTTCGATTTTGAGCGTGACGTTATCGACAGAATGAAGAAAACTCAAAAAACAGGAAAAAGACATTTTATAATCATTGTTGCCGAAGGTGTCGGCGGCGTAGAAGAAATGGCGAAAAAAATCGAAGCGGAAATGGGCGTAGAATCCCGTGCAACTGTTTTAGGCCATGTGCAGCGCGGCGGTTCGCCGACAGTTCGCGACAGAGTTGTTGCAAGCCAAATGGGTTATAAAGCGGTTGAGCTTTTAAAGCAGGGGATAGGTAATCGTGTGGTAGCTATGCAAAAGGATGAAATTGTTGACTTCGACATATTCGAAGCTCTCAATATGAAAAAGTCGATTGATCTTGACCTTTATAAGATGGCTCACGAGATATCTATCTGATGAAAAATATTGTTTTAATCGGAATGCCGGCTTCGGGCAAAAGCACAGTCGGCGTTATTCTTGCAAAGACTCTTGGTATTGGCTTTGTAGATACTGATCTTGTAATACAGCAACGTGAAAATGCACTTTTGCAGGACATTATAAACGAAAAAGGGCTTCAATGCTTTCTTGATAAAGAAAGAGACGCAATATTGTCGCTTGAGTGTGAAAATTGTGTTGTTGCGACCGGCGGAAGCGTTGTTTTTCGCGATGAAGCTATGCAAAAGCTTAAGCGTAATTCCGTGATTGTCTTTATAGATGTTCCGCTTAAAAATATAAAGGCAAGGCTTAAAAATATCAAAACGCGAGGCGTTGCTGCACCTAAAAATCAGACAATAGACGATATTTTTTTTGAGAGACTTCCTCTTTATAAAAAGTATGCCGATATTACCGTTGATACAGCGGATTTATCTCCGGAAGAAACGGTTTCAAGGATTATTTTTTCATTAAAAAATTAAATATATTATATGCAGGCTTTACGGTTTATTCGGAAATAATATTTCCGTGTAAATTAACCGTAAAGCCTTATTTTTTCATAACATAAAATCCGCAAAAAAGTAAAAATTATAAATGCAGTGATCACTGTATATACGGAGGTGAAAAATGAAAAAATTTTTTAAAGTTCTCAGCATTTTCGGATTGTTAGCTGCCTCTGTTATATTTGCATTTGTAATTTACGGTATAAAAAGCATTCCGGACAGTATTCACCTGGTGAGTGACGAAAAGCTGAAATTTAATGAGATATATTCATATCGGATATCAAGCGGTGACATTTCGGTTTCCGTTAATTCCGAGAATGCGGCAAAGGGCACTCTGCTTAGTGAATACACTGTGGATATTTCCGCCCTGAAGGTTATTCCGGTAAAATCCGCCGATGTTATTGTTTCTGAGAGAAAATATGTAATTCCCTCAGGTGATGTATTTGGCATACGCATGTTTACAAAAGGCGTTGTGGTTGTCGGTTCTGATGATGTCTATACTGAAGAAGGAATTTCAAATCCCTCTAAAACAGCGGGCCTTAATGCCGGGGATATAATATTGACTGTAAACGGAAACAATGTGAACTCAACATTGGAAATTGAAAAAGCGGTACAGGAAAACGGCGGTAATGAATTGAAGCTGTCGGTAAAGCGCGGAAAAAAAGTTCTGAATCTGAAATTGACGCCTGCTTTGTCAAAAAATGATAATTGTTATAAAGCCGGTATATGGGTCAGGGACAGTATGGCGGGGGTAGGCACGATAACTTTTATTGACTCCGCCAGCAAAGTGTTCGGCGGACTCGGACATGCGGTATGTGATGTTGATACAGGTATAGTTATGCCGCTTGCCGACGGCGATGCCGTCAAAACAAAGATAACCGGTTGCTATAAAGGTTCTTGCGGTTCGACAGGTGAGCTTTGCGGCGTATTTCAGGATACTAATATAGGAACACTTTCGTTGAATACAGCTTGCGGAGTATACGGGTTTTTGAATAATATCGTTTCAACAAATGAGGCCGTACCCATTGCAACAAAGCAAGAGGTTAAAACCGGTTCGGCAAAAATAATATCCACTGTTGATGAAAAAGGTCCGCAGTACTATGATGTAAGAATCGTGAGAATTTGTAATAACGACAGCAGCTCATCTAAAAATATGATAATTGAAATTACAGACAGCTCTTTAATAGAAAAAACAGGCGGTATAATTCAAGGTATGAGCGGCAGTCCCATTATTCAAGACGGTATGCTTATCGGTGCTGTAACGCATGTGTTTGTTAATGATCCGATTCGCGGATATGCTGTTTTTGCCGATAATATGCTAAAAGTATCCGAAGCCTTAAATGCTGAGAGGCTGCTTGAAAAAGCATCGTGAAAGGTACCGGAACGGTATTTGCCGTTCCGGTACCTTTAATAACGGTATGATATTGCGTAAAAAATAACAGCTGCCTTTATTGCACTTTTTCTGTTGTTATGGCGATAATAGAATTAATTTGAAAAAAATATAAGCTTTTTATAAAAAAGCTCTTGTCAAGATATAACTAATATGGTAAAATATGTCAGAAATAAAAAATTTGGAGGTATACAAAATGAAAAGCGGTTTAAAAGTAATGATGGTGTCAGAGGGCAATGATTTCGGGCAGACTTGTGCGGGAGTTCTGCGCTCTTACGGTTGCGATGTGAAAATGGTGCCGAAAAACGGTGCTGAAATATTACATAAAACCGAGACCGAAAAGCCTGATGTCGTTGTTATGGACGCATTTATGACAGCAATCGATGCTTTAGGTGTGCTGAAAGAAATGCCGAAGATGAAACTCGAAAAGAAGCCTTTAATGATGGTTATGTCAAGTGTCGACAATCAAAGATTTGAGCAGGAATTATTATCTGCCGGGGCAGATTATTATTTTTTGAAACCTTTTGATATGAATATGATGGCTGAAAGAATAACTCAGTTGACAGGATGGAGAGACAATTCGAAGTTCGGGAAACTTCACCCTGCTGACAGCTCTGCTGATTTGGAAGTCGTTGTCAGCGATATTATGCATCAAATTGGTGTTCCGGCTCATATAAAAGGTTATCAGTATTTGCGAGAGGCAATTATTTTATCAATAAACGACAGCGAAATGATGAACTCTGTAACAAAAGTTTTGTATCCAACTGTTGCTAAAACTTTTTCAACAACTTCTTCAAGAGTTGAACGTGCCATACGCCACGCAATAGAAGTTGCATGGGATAGAGGCGACGTTGACGTTCTTAGTTCTTACTTCGGCTATACAATACAAAACTCTCGCGGAAAGCCCACTAACTCTGAGTTTATTGCCATGATAAGCGATAAATTAAGACTCAGTATGAAAATATCATAAAACAGTTAATTAAAATGACCGCCCGGATTAATTTGCTGAGCGGTCATTTTTTTATAAATATTTGATTAAACCTTTGCTTTTTTCCACACGCCTGAGAGATACAGCGCAAGAGAAGCTAAGCTTGCGACTATCCAACCTATCGGCCATGACCACCAAATTCCGAGTTGCCCGATATGCGGTGTGAGAATAAATGCGAATATCACGCGAAGTATGAGATCGGTGAAGGTTGAGACCATAAAGCTTAGCATAGCTCCGGATCCACGTAATATGCCGTCAACAATTATTTTAACTGTTGCTAAGAAATAGAACGGTGATACGATTTTTAAAAACTGGACGCCGGCTGTTATAACATCGGTATTATTGCGTGTGACAAATATCATCATCATATATTTCGGAAAAATGAAAAATGCTATAAAAAACGGAATAGCAACCAATAATGCGATTTTCAGTCCCGATCCGAACCCTTTCTTTACTCTTTCGGTATTATGTGCTCCGATATTTTGCGCTGTGTAGCTTGAAATGCCGTTGCTTAATGTGACAAGTGTTGTTATTGTAAATGTATTCAGCTTCATTGCTGCAGCGAAACCTGCAACAACGGCAGCACCGAAACTATTAATAAGGCCTTGTATGAATACATTGCCTACCGAGACGAAGCTTTGCTGCAATATGCTGGGCACGGCAACCTTTGTAATTCTCAGCAACATTCTTCCCGAAAAAAATTTAGGCTTTTCACTTTCGATATTACGTATCTTTTTCAGTAATGCAATAAAAGCTAAAATGCCGGACACTCCTTGCGCAATGAACGTTGCCCAAGCAACTCCGGCAACTCCCATTTTCATAGGACCGGCAAATATTAAATCGAGCGCAATATTAGTAAGAGAAGAAAAAATTAAAAAGTACAATGGTGTTTTTGAATCACCGAGAGCCGTAAAAACAGCTGTACTTATATTGTATATAAACAGGAACGCCATTCCGGCGGCGTAAATATTAAGATAAGTAACCGAATCAGCCATTATATTATCCGGTGTTCCCATTGCCTTTAAAAGCACTTTTGATGATGAAAGACCGACTGCAGTCAGTATAAGAGATAAAATAAGAGATGAGATAATAGAGGTATTGACAGCCGTTTTCATATGCGTAATGCGTTTCCCACCGAACAACTGTGAGATTACAACAGAGCATCCGATATTTGAACCGTTTGCGACAGCGATAAAAAGCATTGTGATGGGATATGACGCGCCGACAGCGGCAAGTGCGTTAACGCCGGCAAACTGACCTGCCACTATACTGTCAACAGTGCTGTAAAGCTGCTGAAACATAACGCTGATTATCATTGGTAATGTAAATTTCCAAAGTGTTTTATCAGGATTTCCCTTAGTCAGATCTGTGACCATTTTTTTCCTCCATTGCTTTTGTATTAGTAATTATACCTAAAAGAAAGCGATTTGTGAACATAAAATGATAAATTCAGACAGATTTACAGTTTTCTCGAGTTTTAGTTGAAATGTTTGTAAAGTTAATGTATAATAATGATATATTTTTACGTGGGGCGATTTTATTGAAACTGCTTGAAGACAGAATTGTAAAAGACGGTATTGTTAAGCCCGGCAATGTACTCAAAGTTGATTCTTTTTTGAATCATCAGATGGACATTTCTCTGTTTAATGATATGGGCAAGGAATTTAAACGTCTTTTCAATGATACCCCTATAAATAAAATACTGACCATTGAAGCCTCTGGTATCGGTATAGCTTGTGTTGCGGCGCAGTATTTTGATAATGTTCCTGTGGTTTTTGCAAAAAAATCTCAGACTGTTAATATTGACGGAGAGGTTTATTCCACTAAAATTGAATCATTTACTCATAAAAGGGTGTATGATGTTATACTTTCAAAGAAATATCTTTCTTCAAAAGATCACGTCCTTATTATTGATGACTTTTTAGCTAACGGGTGCGCTTTGAATGGCCTTTTGGATATTGCACAAAAAGCCGGTGCTACTGTTGAAGGCGTCGGTATTGCGGTTGAAAAGGGTTTTCAACGCGGTGGCGAACTTATTAGGCAAAAAGGTATACGTGTCGAGTCTCTTGCCATTATTGAGAGCATGGATGCGGATAGTGGAAACATCGTATTTAAGGAACAGTGACCTTTTATTTTGTATGATACAGGGGGAGAGCTTCTGTTCATAATATTATGTCAAAAAACTGGAGGAAACACAAATGAAAAAGGTTCTCAGCATTCTTTTGTCAGTTGCTATGATCGTTCTTTGTTTTGCAGCGTGCGGCAAGACTGACGGCGATAAAAGCTCGACTGGCAAAGCAGCAAATGTCAAAGTAGGATTCATATTCCTGCATGACGAAAACTCAACATATGACAAGAACTTTATTACTGCAGCTGAAGAGGCTTGCAAAAAAGCCGGTGTTGAAATTCTTAAAAAGACCAACATCAGCGAAACACAGGCTTGCTATGATGCAGCAGCAGAGCTTGTTGACGAAGGATGCAATGTCATCTTCGCGGACAGCTTCGGTCATGAGCCTTATGTAATTCAGGCAGCTAAAAAGTTCCCGGAGGTTCAGTTCTTACATGCAACAGGAACTAAAGCTCATACCGAAGGCCTTTCTAATTATCATAATGCTTTTGCTTCAATATATGAAGGCAGATACCTTGCGGGTGTTGCTGCCGGAATGAAGCTTAACGAAATGATTTCTTCCGGTAAGATTACAGCTGACAAAGCTAAGATGGGTTATGTCGGTGCTTATACTTACGCAGAAGTTATTTCGGGCTACACTTCTTTCTATCTCGGTGCTAAGAGCGTTTGCCCGTCAGTTACCATGGAGGTTACCTTTACCGGTTCTTGGTATGATGAGACTGCCGAGAAAGAAGCCGCTCAGAAGCTTATAAACAATGGTTGCGTACTTATTAGCCAGCATGCTGACTCAATGGGCGCTCCGACTGCTTGCGAAGCTGCAGGTGTTCCCAATGTTTCATACAATGGTTCAACAGTAAGTGCTTGCCCCAACACATTTATTGTATCTTCTAGAATAGATTGGGCTCCTTATCTTGAGTATGCTATTGATTGCGTTAAAAACGGCAAAGCAATTGACACCGATTGGACAGGTACTCTCAGCACAGGATCTGTTGTTCTTACCGATGTTAACACTAAGGCAGCTGCCGAAGGTACACAGGCTAAGATTGATGAAGTTAAGGCAGAGCTTGAAAGCGGTAAGCTTCACGTATTTGATACCTCTGCATTCACTGTAACCGTATCTGACAGCAAAAACAAGAATGCTACTGTTGATGCTGACGGTCATCTTACCGGATACAAGGCTGATATTGACTCCGATGCAGATAACACCGGTGATACTGAGGTCGTTTCTGACGGTTACTTCCATGAGTCAGAAAAGCGTTCTGCTCCTTGCTTCGATGTACAGATAGACGGTATCACTCTTCTTGATACAAAGTTCTAAGATTAAATACACAGATTTATACTGTATCCGTGGCCGATGAAAATCGGCCACGGTATAGTTATTTATTGGGAAATAGTTTTTCAACTGTTTTCAATTATTTTACAGGACCTTATTCTCGAATGAGCATGGTTTTGAATTTTAAATTTGCGTGAGAAAGGCTGTGTGGATATTTATGGGTTCTCCTTTTGCCTTGGAGTTGAAAGGGATAACTAAGACATTCGGCAGTACAATAGCTAACAAAGACGTTGACCTACAAGTAAAAAACGGTGAAATACTATCTATACTCGGAGAAAACGGCTCCGGTAAGACAACACTTATGAATATGGTTTCGGGAATATATTACCCGGATTCTGGCGAGATTTATGTCGGCGGTAAGGAAGTTGTTATTAAATCTCCGAAAGATGCTTTTGATTTAAAGATTGGAATGATACATCAACATTTTAAGCTTGTTGATGTTTTTAACGCTGTCCAAAATATTGTTTTGGGTGTAAAAGACGGAAACAAATATAATCTGAAAGAGGCCGAAAAGAGAGTTAAGGCTATATGTGATAAATACGGTTTCGTCATTGACTTCGATAAGAAAATTTATGAAATGTCTGTTTCGGAAAAGCAGACAGTAGAAATAATTAAGGTGCTTTACAGAGGTGCTGATATACTAATTCTTGATGAGCCGACCGCTGTTTTAACACCGCAGGAAACTGAAAAATTATTCGACGTTCTCAGAAGAATGCGTGAGGATAATAAGTCGATTATAATAATTACACACAAGCTGCATGAGGTGCTTGAAATATCCGATAGGGTAACAATTCTCAGAAAAGGTATGTATGTCGGAACGGTTGAGACGAAAGATGCAACGGAACAATCCCTTACGGAAATGATGATGGGTGAAAAAGTCACTCTCAATATAAAGAGAACTGAGCCTAAGAATACCGAACTACGTATTGATGTTAAGAATCTTTCCGTTAAAAATCACGAGGGCAAGCTTGTGCTTGATAACATCAACTTTACTGCTAACAGCGGCGAAATACTCGGTATTGCCGGTATTTCCGGATGCGGGCAAAAAGAATTACTTGAGTCAATAGCGGGATTACAGCAGACTGTAAAGGGCTCAAGCATATTGTACAAGTCTAAAGACGGAGAAGAAAGTCAGTTAGTCGGGAAATCTCCCAAAGAAATCAGAAAGCTTGGAGTTGCTCTTTCTTTTGTTCCGGAGGACAGGCTCGGAATGGGTCTTGTCGGCAATATGGATATTATTGATAATATGATGTTGAGATCTTATAAGGGCGGTCATACGGCTTTTCTTGAACGCAAAGCCCCCAAGGATCTCGCGAATGCGATTATCAAAGATCTTGAAGTTGTTACGCCGAGTGCAGAAACTCCGGTTCGTCGGCTTTCCGGCGGTAATGTCCAAAAGGTTCTTGTTGGTAGAGAAATTGCGTCAAATCCGACAGTTTTAATGGTTGCATATCCCGTCCGCGGACTTGACGTAAATTCTTCATATCTGATATATGACCTTCTCAACAAACAAAAAGAGCACGGGACATCCGTTATATTTGTAGGAGAGGACCTTGATGTTCTTATTGAGCTCTGCGACAGAATAATGGTTATGAACAGCGGAAAAGTAACAGGTATAGTTGACGGCAGAACTGCGAAAAAAGATGAAATTGGCATTCTTATGACGAAAAATACTGACGTGGAGGGAAAAGCATGAGTAATAAAAGTGTTCGTGAACCTCTTTTTCACGTCGCAAAAAGAGGCTATGTTCCTAAATATAAATCTTGGGCTATACGCCTAGGTTCAATTGTTGCTGCTCTTTTGGTATGTGCTGTTGTTACTATGCTTTTAACCGGTGAAAATCCGATAAGCGTTTACAAAACTATGTTTGAGGGTGCATTCGGAACCGAAAGAAAAATTTGGAAGCTTTTACAAAGTCTTGCAATGCTTCTGTGTGTTTCGCTTGCAATTACGCCGGCGTTTAAAATGCGATTTTGGAATATCGGCGGTGAAGGGCAAGTGCTTATCGGAGGTCTTGCTACCGCGGCGTGTATGATTTTACTCGGCGGCAAAGTCCCCAATGCACTTTTGATTATTATAATGCTTGTTGCAAGTATTATTGCAGGTGCCGTTTGGGCTTTGATTCCCGCGGTATTTAAAGCTAAGTTTAATACAAATGAAACTTTATTTACCTTAATGATGAACTATGTTGCAATTCAGATTGTTTCGTATTTCTGTATGTATTGGGAAAATCCCAAGGGCTCTGGCAAGATCGGCGTTATTAACAGCAATACCATGGACGGTTGGCTTCCCACAATCGGAAAGTATGATTATCTTCTGAATATAATAATTGTTTTGATAATAACGATTGCTATGTATGTATATCTCAAGTACAGTAAGCACGGCTATGAAATTTCGGTTGTAGGTGAATCTGAAAATACGGCAAGATACATAGGTATCAATGTAAAAAAGGTTATTATGAGAACTTTATTTCTTTCTGGTGCTATTTGCGGTATAGCCGGATTTTTACTTGTTGGCGGAACCGATCATACCATTTCGTCGACAACGGCAGACGGTAGGGGATTTACTGCAATAATGGTATCCTGGCTTGCAAAGTTTAATCCGATTTATATGATTTTGACATCATTCCTACTTGTTTTCCTCGATGCGGGTGCCGGTCAGATTTCAATGGTGTTTAATCTCAACGAATCATTTTCTGATATATTGACCGGTATAATTCTGTTCTTTATCATAGGTAGTGAATTCTTTATTAACTACGAATTGAAGTTCAGAAAAACGAAAAAGGAGGTAAAGTAAAATGTTTTCATTGATTACTTTTCTCCATAGAGCTATAATGCAGGGTATACCGCTCCTTTTTGGTTCGACGGGCGAAATTATGACTGAAAAGTCCGGAAACCTTAATCTCGGTATCCCGGGTGTTATGTACATCGGCGGTATGAGCGGTGTTATAGGTGCGTTTCTTTATGAAAATTCGCTCTCGTCTCCATCCGATGCAGTCGGATTTCTTGCGGTTATGATTCCGCTTTTGTGCTGTGCTTTGGGTTCTTTACTCGCAGGTTTGATTTATTGTTTCCTCACAGTTACTTTACGAGCCAATCAGAATGTAACGGGTCTTGCACTTACTACTTTTGGTACGGGCTTCGGTAACTTTTTCGGAGGATCTCTTATTAAACTTGTAGGTTCAGACGTTCCGTCGGTAGCACTTACAACAACAAGCAATTACTTCAGAACAACATTACCGGGAGCAGAAACCACCGGATGGTTCGGTAAGCTGTTTTTATCGTACGGATTTTTGGCATATGCAGCTGTAATAATAGCAATTATCTGTTCATATTTCCTGAATCATACCCGTCACGGATTAAATCTTCGTGCGGTAGGTGAAAATCCTGCAACAGCAGATGCTGCAGGAATAAACGTAAACAGAGCCAAATATCTCTCTACCTGTATAGGAAGTGTTATTGCGGGCTTTGGAGGTCTTTATTATGTAATGGATTACGCCAACGGCGTTTGGTCAAATGACGGCTTCGGCGACAGAGGCTGGCTTGCAATTGCGCTTGTTATATTCGCTATTTGGCGTCCGAATCTCAGCATACTCGGTTCTATAGTATTCGGCGGACTCTATATTGTTTATCTTTATGTTCCGGGTGCACTCCGCACACAAGAGCTTTACAAGATGATACCCTATGTAGTCACCATAGTTGTTCTTATTCTTGTAAGTGTAAGAGATAAGAAAGAAAACCAGGGACCGGCGTCACTCGGACTTTCATATTTCAGAGAGGACCGATAATTCAAGTAATTATACTTTCTAAACTGTCTGTTGTTTTAAATAGACGGATTACAGCAAAATATTAATCAAAAAAGACAGCATAAAGAGTAATTTTTACTCTCTGTGCTGTCTTTTGCTATCTGAAAAAATATTTTATTTGCATCTTTTAATTTAAGTCTGTTTACGGTCGGGGAAAAGATTAAGTTGCATCAACATGGTTTTTACCAAATCTTTACTATTTTGTTATTAAAAAGTAATACGATAGACCTATAATCAATGTATGTAAAATAATAAATACCGGTAAACCTATCATAAATTTTTTGTGAAGAGTTTTATGCCTTATTGCCTTCATAGTTACATACATTGCGGCAGCTCCTCCGAGGGCGGCAAAAGTCATAAGAGTCCTTTCGGGAATTCTCACGGCTTTTTTTATTGCAGCTATTTTGTCGTAAACGGTTATAATTACCGACGGGATTGAAATAGAAATGTAGTAGACAAGTATGTATTGCCAAGCGTCCATAATATCACCGTTACTATAATATAATTTAATCATTTGCTTGTCAATGCGAAAAGGAAGGCTTTAAATGTTTAAAAAAGTTTCTGTTATTTTTTTTGTGTTGCTGCTTCTATCGTCATGCAGCCTGAAGAACATAAATCTTACTGAACCCGAAAGCGCATCATTTGACAGCGGTAACGACAACTGTCCTAACACCGATGATATTATCGCTGATGAATATCGCGGCGTGTGGATAAACTACAATGAATTGTCAATGAAATCAGTCGGTGGCGGAACTGCCGAAGACTTTAAAAATAAGATTGATACAATGTTTGAAAATATCAAAGCATTCGGGCTTAATACTGTTATTTTTCAGGTCAGACCCTTTTCTGACAGCTTCTGCTCCTCCGAAATTTTTCCATGGTCATCATATATAACAGGCGAGCAGGGAAAGAATCCCGGATATGATCCGTTTCTTATAGCAACAAATGAAGCTGAAAAATACGGATTGAAAATTGAGGCGTGGATAAATCCGTACCGCGTAAGCTATAAAGATAATTTTGACGACTTAAGCGAATCAAATCCGGCTAAACAATGGTACACAGATAATCCTTTGACAGATGATCTGATAATAACGGGCAGCGGAATTTATTATAATCCATCATCAAAAAGAGCACAGAAAATAATCATCGACGGCGTTCGCGAAATAGTGAAAAATTACAATATATCGGCTATACATATGGATGATTATTTTTATCCGACCGTCGATGAAGGAATTGATATTGATTTATATACAAATTATCGCAATGAAGGGGGAGAGTTGTCTCTTGATGATTGGCGCAGGGAAAATGTTAATACTTTTATAAGCGGGCTGTATTCCTCCGTTAAGTCAATAAAACAAGACGTGAAAGTTGTGATAAGTCCTGCAGGGGATATAGAAAAAAATTACTCGATGTTGTACGCGGACGTTTTAAAGTGGTGCTCACAAGGGGGATACGCGGACATTATTATGCCACAGCTTTATTATGGTTTTAAAAACAGCAGTAAGCCGTTTTTAAAAATGTTAAATCTATGGTCGGAGGCGGTTAAAAGCGGTAATGTTAAGCTGTGTGTAGGTCTGGCGTATTATAAAAGCGGAAAAACGGACGAGAATGCGGGGGACGGAATAAATGAATGGTGCGAAAACGGCAATATATGTTCCGAAGAAATAAGATATTCAAGAAGGAAGGATAATTACTGCGGTTTTTCCGTGTACTCCTATTCTTATTTATTTGCGGAAAACAAGTCGGAAAATGCCGAAAAGGAATACCTAAACATAAAAAATGTGTTATAATAATTAAAATTGATGTGGGATGTTAAGATGCAAGGATTAAAAGAATTGTTTAACAAACAACGCGTAATACTCATATTGTGTCTCGTTATTTTAACGGCGGCAATTGCATTGTTTGCCGTCAGTTCAAATAGTGCTGAGTCATTATCTGTTTTTCGTTATACCGATAATAATTCCGCTGCGAAAAATATTTCTTATACTGATGATTATGGATTGGGACAGGCAAAGCTGTGTATAATAAACGTTCCTTATTCCGAAACTATACCTGCCGACAGCGTGAGTGATAAATCGGATCCGCATTGTTCACCGCTTCCCGAGGGTACGATTGATTACTACGTTGATGAAAAAATCATTGATAATAAAGAATATGTGTTTCTCGGTTCAGGCAAAATAATAAAAAAAGATGAGTGCAACGTTGTTGACGGCTTTGTTTTGCCTGAAAATTCAATAAGTGTTGCTTCCGTAAACACAGAAAATCAGACAGTTTTATTGCTTAAAACTGATTGGAAAGTACCGTTTAATACAGATTTTCCCGATCAACAATACTATACCGGTTATCTTGAACGTGCATATAATGTTAAATCTTTTAATGCATCATATTTGGATTTTACTTTTTACTATACTGACAGTGCTGTCGGAAAACTCAATTTTAACGGCAGTAAAATAATCGATCGCGGCGAATGGCTAAAATGTGATAACGGAACTTGTGTATTACGTCTGTATCTTAAAACACCGGGTGTGTTTTACGGTTACACCGCTTCCTATACGGCAGACGGTAAGCTGTCAATTGTTTTCAAGGATGCGCCGGACAAACTGTCAGATGCAATCGTAGCACTTGATGCCGGCCATGGAGGTAAGGATTGCGGAACTATCGGTGTGAACGGCATATATGAGTCGGAGGTTAACCTTAATATAACTATTTTGGTTAAGGAAAAATTGGAAAATGCAGGAGTAAATGTTATATTGACACGTTCCGATAATACTTTTTTGTCTGTTGATAAAAGACAGTCTATGGCTCGTTACAGCGGCGCTGATTTGTTTGTTTCGGTACATAACAATTTTTCCGAGAGTGTTTCGTCTCTTTCGGGTCCCGAAGTGTATTATTACAGAGCAAATTCTGAATTGCCTGCACGTCTTATTTTAAGCGGACTTGAAGAGAGTTGGAAAAATATTTATTCAGATAACCCAGGTATGAGAGCTAAAATTATACAGCCGGACGGCAGTAAGCGCTTCTTTCCGTATAAGGTTACAAGAATTGAGGAATGTCCGTCGGTTCTTGTGGAGTGCGGTTATTTTTCAAATCCCACAGAGTGTACCGTACTCAGCAACCGTAATTCGCAAGAAGTTATAGCTGACGGTATAGCAAAAGGCATAATTTGCTATTTGAATGATATGATATCCGAAAATAAGACTTGATTATTTGTCGATATTTTGTTATTTTATTGTTATAAACAATAAAAGGACAGTATTATGAAAAGCCGCAGAATTTTTAAAATAATATTAATTACAGCCGTATTGGTGATTATTCTGTCTATTCCGGCTTTTGCGACTGCAAAAAACGGTGTAGTTAAAAGTCAAGCGAATGTCAGAAGTGGGCCCGGAACTTCGTATTCATTGGTTTATAAAAATCTTCCGGCGAACACTCAGATAATCATTATTGACAGGGTCAAGTGTAACGACGGAACAACTTCTAAAGATTGGTACAGAGTTGAATTTAATTACGGCGGTAAGTTTTACGAAAACTGTTATGTTTCAACAGGACTTGTTACCGTTACAAGCGACAGCGGTATCTCGGACGAAGTCCCCGAACTCTATAAAAGCTATATAGATAATCTAAAAAAAGCACATTCGAATTGGAATTTTAAGTTTTTATACACCGGTCTTTCGTGGGATGAGGTGCTTGAAAATGAAAACGTTAGCGGCAGAAGTGCTCTTCAAGTCCCTCCGTACGATAAAAAATACTTATCCACGACAGATAAAACATATAATCCGTCAACAGGCACTTGGACACCGATTGACGGCAAGACTTGGTTTCAAGCGTCAAGCGATGTTGTCTCATATTATCTTGATCCGAGAAACTTTTTGACAAAAGAAAGTGACATTTTCCAATTCGAAACATTGTCCTATGATAAAAATGCACAAACGCTTTCCGGCGTCGAATCAATGTTAAAAGGTACTTTTATGGAAAATTCCAAAATCAGTACCGGAGAAAAAGAGAATGTCGGAGGCTCTTGTGATTTAAATTCGGACAATAAAACCGACATAGCGGACGCCATGATGCTGTTTCAGTATTCTGCAGGCAACCTTGCTGACTTAGGCAGCGGCAAAGATATTGCCGACCTTAACGGAGACGGTGAGATTGATGTTGCCGATGCTATGATATTATTTCAATATGTAGGCGGTTCAAGAAAAACAATCGGTAATAATGCAGAGACTGATGTTACGGTAACATATGCACAGGCGTTTATGAACGCCGCCGAATCGTATGACGTCAGCCCATATCATTTGGTATCGCGAGTTATTCAGGAGGTTGGCTCTAACGGCAGTCGCTCCGTAAGCGGTACAGAGCCCGGGTATGAGGGAATATATAATTATTATAATATCGGTGCTTATCAAAGCAGCGATCCGGTAATAAATGCGCTTAAATGGGCTTCAACGCCCTCATCCAATGAAAAATACTTGCGTCCTTGGAACAGCAGATATAAAGCGATACTCGGCGGGGCAAAATACATAGCTACGGGTTATATCAGTGTTGGTCAAAATACTCTGTATCTTCAAAAGTTTGATGTGGTTGCAAACGGCGGTCTGTATTCACATCAGTACATGTCAAACATAATGGCCGCAAGCTCAGAAGGAATAAGAACATATAATAAGTACAGTAATATGGGGCAGCTTTCAAACTCATTTACTTTCCTTATTCCGGTTTACGATAATATGCCGAATCTTCCTGCCGGAGTTAAGCCGACAAGATAATATTAAAAAGCTCTGAGATATCTCAGAGCTTTTTTTCGTAAAGCGTATAATCTTGATTTGCCAGAGTGTCTAAAAGTATTTTATTCGAAGTAATTTCACGTCTGCTGATAATTCCGGCAAGTCCCTCATTTCCTTTCTGATGGTGGTCTGATCCGGCTGTCTTTTTTAGCCCGAATTTTTCCGCCCAAAGAGCAGCAATGTCGTTGTGTGAGTCATGTTCAATATTTCTGTTGCACACTTCAATACCGTCAAGATATTTGACATTTGTTATTTTCATTCCGAATCTGAACGGATGAGCCTGATATATCATTAAGCCGTTTTTTTGCGCAAGCGCGGAAAAGCTTGATATATTCATATTTAAAAGATCTTTATTATCTCTCAAAAAACTCTCTTCTACGCCGTAAACAAGATAATCATTCGGGTCACTATCGGAATCAAAACGAAGCTCCATGCCCAGTAATATGTTTATTCGTCCGTTTGCCGCTTCTTTGGCTGAATTAAAGCCCTTCAAAAAAATGTCAACTTTATCCTGCCAATTAAGACTGTCATAATTATATTTGTAATAAGAGTGTGTGCTGAAATGATCGGTTACGACTATTGTATTATATCCGAGAGATATATAGCTTTCAACTGTTTCTGCCGCCGGCATTTTACCGCAATTACTGGTTTCTTTTGTGTGCAAATGCATTTCGGTTAAATATTTATTTATCATATATACACCTCTGAAAAAACTTATTTTATTTTACAACTTTTTCGTCTGTGTGTCGATAGTTAACAGTTTTTTCTGTAAAGTTACAATATTTTTAAATTGCTTTTTTTGTGATTGTATATTATTATATTTTTAAGTTTAACTGACCTTGGAGGAAGAAATCATGAGTCCATGTAATTGCGATAAGAATAAAATCAATCTTTCGCTGATTGACGATGTGTTGGATGAATATGCAGCCGTTCCCGGCAGCCTTATTACAATACTGCAAAAAGCACAGGATATTTACGGCTATCTGCCGACCGACGTAATAAAATACATTTCAGATAAAACGGGTATAAAACCCGCTAAGATAATGGGCGTTGCGACTTTTTATACTCAATTCAGATTAAAACCCGTCGGCAAATACCTTATTATGTTGTGTAAGGGTACTGCGTGTCACGTAAACAATTCCGATCTAATTGAAAAAACTATTATAGAAACCCTCGGCATACACGATGGTGAAACAACCGACGACGGTCTGTTTTCGCTTAAAAATGTTGCATGCCTCGGCTGCTGCAGTCTTTCTCCGGTTATGATGATTAACGGTGAAACATACGGTTCGCTTACCCCGGATAAGACAAAAAAAATAATCAACGATATCAGAGATAAGGAGTGCGCCTTATGAAAATTGTAGTTGGAGAAGGAAGCTGCGGTATAGCTGCAGGAGCAGCTAAGGTCTATGACAAGCTTGCGTCTGCTTTGGACAGGAGTAACGAACTTACCATAACAGGATGTATAGGTATGTGCTTCTTGGAGCCGATTGTTGACATTTACGATAACGGCACTCTTACGCGGCTTGTAAAGGTTTCGGAAAACGACTGCGAGAGAATAGCAAAGGCAGTTAACTCCGATGATTTGTCAACGGTAGAGGACCTTAAAATATCCGAGGACGACGAGCTCTTTTTAAAAAAGCAGACTCGAATTGCTTTGAGGCATTGCGGCATTATAAATCCTGAAAAGATCAGCGACTACGAAAATACAGACGGATATAAGGCTGTAAGAAAAGTTCTTTCCGAAATGACGCCTGAGCAGGTAATTGAGGAAATCAAAATTTCCGGCCTTGCTGGTCGCGGCGGTGCCGGGTTCCCGACGTGGTTTAAATGGAATGCCGCGCGTTCTTCGGACGGCACGGAAAAATATTTGATTTGTAATGCGGATGAGGGTGACCCGGGCGCATTTATGGACAGGGCTGTTATCGAGGGCGATCCGCATAACCTGATAGAGGGTATGCTTATAGGCGCATATGCCATAGGTGCGAAAGAAGCAATTGTTTATGTAAGGGCGGAATATCCGCTGGCTATAAAACGACTCGAAAAAGCCATAAAACAAGCAACCGAAAAAGGTTATCTCGGCAACAATATTTTCGGCAGCGGATTTTCTTGTAAAATGCGAATTAAGGCAGGAGCCGGTGCTTTTGTGTGCGGAGAAGAAACCGCGCTTATTGAGTCTCTTGAAGGTTCACGCGGTATGCCGCGCCTCAAGCCTCCTTTTCCGGCACAGGCCGGTTACTGGCATAAGCCGTCTAATATAAATAATGTTGAAACCTTTGCCAATGTTTCGTGGATAATATTAAACGGCGGAGCCGCTTTTGCCTCTATGGGAACCGCTGACAGTAAGGGTACAAAGGTATTTGCGCTTACAGGTAAAATTAAAAAAGGCGGTCTTGTTGAGATTCCGATGGGAAAAACCTTACGTGATGTTATCTTTGACATCGGCGGAGGAATTAAATCAGACAAAAAATTTAAAGCCGTTCAGATGGGCGGTCCTTCCGGCGGATGTATTCCGAATGACTTACTTGATACCGTTATTGATTATAAAGCACTCGGTGCTACTGGGGCAATTATGGGCTCGGGCGGTATGGTTGTTATGGATGAGAGCACGTGTATGGTCGGTATGGCGAAATTCTTCCTTGATTTTACCGCTAAAGAGTCATGCGGTAAATGTGTGCACTGCCGTCTCGGAACAAAGCGTATGCTTGAAATCCTTACGCGAATAGTTGACGGTAAAGGGGAGGAAGGCGATATAGAGCTACTAGAGGAGCTTTGCTATGCCGTTAAAGATGGTGCGCTTTGCGGCCTTGGGCAAACTGCGCCTAACCCGGTGCTTACGACGCTTAAATATTTCAAGAATGAATATGAAGCGCATATTAAAGATAAAAAATGCCCTGCCGGCGAATGCACAGCGTTGGTTACTTATAAAATAGATAAAAATAAATGTGTCGGATGTACATTATGTGCAAGGAATTGTCCTGTATCTGCAATAAGCGGTACTGTGAAAAAACCGCACGAAATAGATTCGCTTAAATGCATTAAGTGTGGTAAATGTAAAGAAAACTGTCGTTTCGGTGCGATAGAGGTGTTATGATGAAAGAAATCAGTGTTATTATTGACGGTAAAAAAATAAAAGTACCCGAAGGCGCTACCGTGTTACGGGCTGCTGCCGACAACGGCATAGAAATACCGAATCTCTGTTTTGACGGAAGAGTTGAGCTGTACGGTGCCTGCGGACTTTGTGTTGTCGAGGCTGAGGGAATACCGAAGCTTTTACGTGCTTGCTCAACAAAGCTTAATGACGGTATGGTTATACATACTGAAAGTGAGCGAATCCTGCGTGCCCGTAAAACGGCTTTAGAGCTTCTTTTATCGGATCATGATGGAGACTGTAAAGCGCCGTGTACACTCGCTTGCCCAGCTAATACGGACTGTCAAGGATATGTGGGGCTTATTGCAAACGGGGAATATAAAGAAGCGGTTAAGCTGATAAAAGATAAAATTCCTCTGCCGTCATCCATAGGTAGAATCTGTCCGCATCCTTGTGAAAAAAAGTGCAGAAGACAATTTGTTGACGAACCTATTTCAATAGCCGGTCTCAAAGCTTTTGCTTCGGATATGGATATGGCAAGCAACGACAAGTATGTGCCTTACGTCGAGCCTGACACAGGCAAACGTGTTGCAATTGTCGGCGGCGGGCCGGGAGGACTGACAGCCGCCTATTTTCTCAGGAGGCTGGGGCACAGCGTCAATGTGTTTGATATGATGCCGAAAATGGGCGGAATGCTCCGATACGGTATACCTGAGTATAGACTGCCTAAAAAGCTTCTTGACAGAGAAATTTCACAGATAGAAGCTCTCGGAGTTAATTTAAAAAATAATGTTAGGCTCGGCCGCGACATTCAACTTGAAGAATTACGACACGATTTTGATGCCGTAGTTGTAGCTTCCGGAGCTTGGAAAAGCAGCTCAATGAGAATTCCCGGTGAAGAATTGAACGGTGTTTTTGGTGGTATTGATTTCTTGCGAGAAGTGTCGCTTGGGAATGCTCCGGTAATAGGCAAAACTGTTGCCGTTATAGGCGGCGGAAACACCGCAATGGATGCGTGTCGCACCGCAGTTCGTCTCGGGGCTGAAAAGGTTTATGTTATTTATCGCCGCACAAGAAATGAAATGCCTGCCGAAGAGCTTGAGATAACTGAAGCAACCGAAGAGGGTGTTGAGTTTAAATTTCTTAATAACCCCATTGAATTTATTGGCGAAAACGGAAAGCTTAAAGCCGTAAATCTGCAAAAAATGAAGCTCGGCGAGCCGGATTCGGGCGGAAGGCGCAGGCCTGAACCGATTGTCGGTGACACGGAAATGTTATATCTAGACTCTGCCGTTATGGCTATCGGTCAACATCCGGATTTATCAGGTCTTGACGGTTTGGATACGACAAAACGTAATACTATATTTGCCGATGAGGGAACATTCAGAACATCGCTTGACGGAGTTTTTGCAGTAGGTGACATTACAAATAAAGGCGCCGATATTGCAATTTCGGCTATCGGAGAAGCACAAAAAGCAGCCGTGGTCATTGACAGATTTTTAAATGGCGAAAGCGTAAAATACAAAAAGCCTTTCCGAGTTGAAAGAGAATTGCCATCGGATTATTTTGCCCGATTTGAAAAAGCAAAACGCCAGACTGCAGCTGTTTTACCTGCACTCGAGAGGAAAAACAGCTTTAAGGAAGTCTCTAAGGGATTTACCGAGGAGCAGGCCAAAGCCGAGGCGATGCGCTGCCTTGAATGCGGTTGCCATGATTTCTTTGATTGTAAGCTTATTAAGTATGCAAATAAATACAATGTTAAGCCGGAAAAATTTAATGGAACGAAGCACAGCAGAAACAATGAAAACAAATCTTCGCTAATAATAAGAAATGTTGACAAGTGCATTCTTTGCGGACTTTGCGTCAGAGTCTGTGATGAAGCAATGGGCAATACGGCATTAGGTCTTATCGGTCGCGGATTTGATACTGTTGTTTCGCCTGAGTTTGGACTGCCACTCGAAAAAACGGATTGCTCTTTTTGCGGTCAGTGCGCGGTTGTTTGTCCGACGGGTGCAATTATCGAAAAGCAGCCGTGTGTCAAAAACCTTACCGTTAAGGAAGAAATCGTAAATTCCGTGTGTAATCTTTGCTCCGCACTTTGCAAAACCGAAATCCACAAAATCGGAAATACTGTAATTCGAATTAAACCGTCAGGGGAAAACGGTCTGCTGTGCAAAGCGGGTAAGTTCTCTGTGTTTGCCCTTAATGACTTAAAAGCCCAGGCGTTAACTAACCAAAGCAAAATGCTGCAAGCGGTCAAAAAGATTGTTTCGGAGGCTGACAGAAGTAATATTTCGGTTGTTCTCGGTCCATCTGTCACCGTGGAAGAAATCAAGTCTGCATTTAATATTACAGATGATGTTTTTGCAGAGCTTAATCCGTCTGCCGCTGCATTCAGAGCATTTGAAAAATACGGAGTAAAATCGGTTGAGGATATGCCTTATAAAGATGTATGTATTCTTGTAAAGAGCACATTCGGCAATGTTAAAAAAGGCACTTTAATTTCTATTGACTTTAAACAAAATGCGGAAGCCGATATTTCAATAGTGTGCGCACCTTTTGTCTCCGACAGCGGAACATATATTGATACTGATGGTGTTAAGCATTTGAATTGTGCGGTAAACAGTGCTCTGCCGACGGCTTTGTCGGTTATGAAGGCACTCATAATCAAAAACTTTGATGAAAAAACCGAAAATGTTCATGAAAGCTCAGCGATTCACAAAGAAATAATCAGGAAGGGCGGAGCGTACAGGCAGAACCTAAGCGATTCGTTTGTAAAGACTTTTACAGATATTTACTAAAATATTTATCTGTGAGATTTATAAAGGAGTTTTCACTATGAAAAGAAAAACAAGTAAATTTTTTGCAGCGTTAATATCGGTAATTGTTGCCGTTTCGGTATTGACTGTTACTGTCTTTGCCTGCCGCAATTCCGTCTGACGGTGTAATACTAAAATCTGTTACAGACGAATTTAACGCCGGAGATTCTGTTATGAAAGTGTTAAAAAGCACATTAAAGGCTAACGGCATTTCTTATCAGATTACATCAGGAGGATATGTAAGAAGTATAAGCGGTCTTGCAGAATTTGATTGCGGTCAGGGAAGCGGATGGATGTATAAGGTTAACGGTGTGCTGCCAAATGTTTCATGCAAAAGCTACAAGCTGACGAACGGTGACAAAATAGAGTTCGTTTTTACATGTAACCTCGGTAATGATGTTTGATTTTTACTATAAAAAGCTTCGGGTGACATTCTTTTCACCCGAGGTTTTTCTTTTTTATCCATTGTTTTGTTAACAAAGTGTAAATTTCGTTGATAAATCAGTGTTTTTACTTGTCTATTATTTTTTGCTATGCTATTATATTAAAATATAAAAGTAAATTTGGAGTGACCGTTTTTGTTAATAACCGAGACATTTAAGGACAACGGATTGTCAACGTCATTTGAAGTTTTTCCGCCTAAAAATAATGCACCTTATAAGCCGGTAGAGGACGCCGTTGATAAGCTTGCCGTTTATCATCCCGACTTCATCAGCGTTACATACGGGGCAGGCGGGGGTACATCTGTTAATACTCCGAAAATAGCCGCTCATATACAAAATGACCTCTCTATTCCTGCACTTGCTCACCTTACGTGTGCTTCTTCTACCAAAAAAGAGCTTGACAAAATTATAAACGATCTCGGTGCTGCCGGCGTTAATAATATACTTGCTCTTCGCGGAGATCTCCCGGACGGATATGACCCTGATAATCCCGATTATTATCATTACGCATATGAATTGATTGAAGCTATTAAATCAAAGGGTGACTTTTGCATAGGTGCTGCATGCTATCCGGAATGTCACCCGGAAGCCGAAAGTCTGCAAAAGGATATTGAAAATTTAAAAATAAAAGTTGACAGCGGCGTCGATTTTTTAGTTACACAAATGTTTTTTGATAACAATGTAATGTACAGCTTTCTTTACAGAGCATTGAAAGCGGGCATAGATGTTCCGGTTATAGCAGGCGTTATGCCTGTAATTAACGCTAAACAAATTAAGCGTTCCTGCGCTCTTTCTCAGACCTCATTACCGCCGCGATTCAGACGTATGATGGACAGATTTATTGATAATCCGGAAGCTTTAAAGCAAGCCGGTATAGCATACGCCACGGAGCAAATAATAGATTTAATATCTAACGGCGTAAGCGGCATACACATATATACAATGAATAAACCGGAGGTTGCCGGAAAGATAATGGAGAACTTGTCCTCGGTACTTTCTGCGAGGTGATTTACATGTTCGGCTACGTAAGGATTTATAAGCCTGAGCTTAAGATTAAAGATTACGAAATCTATAAAGCCGCTTATTGCTCGGTATGCCGTGCGCTCGGAAGACATTACGGCGTTATTGCAAGAGGTCTTTTGAGCTATGATGCAACTTTTCTTTATTTGTACAGAGCTGCAATTTCCGAAGCTGCGGATTGCAAATACGAAAAAGGTGTGTGTCCGTTTAATCCTCTCAAGAAATGCGGCTATATATGCGGGCAAGACAAAGCGTTTGAGTTTGTTGCGTCGGTTACAGTAATTTTATCGTATTTTAAATTGATTGACAGTATTAACGACAGCGGCTTTTTCAAAAGATCTTTTTGTCGACTCGCATTACCGTATATGAAAAGAAAATATAAAAAAGCAAAAGCTCTTTATCCGGATTTGTGTGCCGTTATAGAAAAAACTATGAACGAACAAGCTCAAATTGAAAATGAAAAGACTTTATCGACAGATCTTGCGGCCGATCCAAGTGCAAAGGCTTTGGCTGCTATAATGACTTACGGCATACAAAACGAAGAAAAGAGACTCATATCGAAAAGAGTCGGTTATTGCCTCGGCAGATGGGTATATCTGACCGATGCATACGATGATATTACAAAAGATTTAAAGAATCATAATTACAATCCGTTCATTGAGAAATATAAGATTGAAAGCAAAGCGTTTGATCGTGAACCTATAATCAAATCATTGCGGCTTACCGCAAATGAAGCTGCGCTTGCTTTTAATTTGCTCGATATAAAATGCTATAGAGAAATTCTTGAAAACATTATTTTTGATGGTCTTGAGAATCAACAAAAAATGATTACTGAAAAAGATAAAGAGGTGAGCAGATAAATGAATACAGATCCGTACAGAGTTCTCGGTGTTGGCAGAAATGCCTCAAATGATGAAATAAAAGAAGCATACCGAACATTATCCAGAAAGTATCAGTCGGACAATTATTCGAGCAGTCCGCTCTCCGATATTGCCGAGAAAAAAATGGATGAACTTGACAGAGCATACGATGCCATCATGGCCGAACGCTATGGAGACAACGCTGCATCTTATGGTCCTTCTTACAACACTTCCGCTCAACACAACGGTTATTACGGTGCTGATAACGGCTATGGAAATTCACAGTATCCGGATGTAAGAGCGCAAATTCGGTCCGGAAGAATTGATGATGCTGAAACGATTCTTGACGGTATTCCGAAGGATATCAGAAATGCCGAGTGGTATTTTTTAAAAGGTCAGGTTCAGCAGAGGCGCGGTTGGTTTGATGAAGCATATAAAAATTACTCCACCGCTTGCAGTATGGAACCTCAGAATCGAGAATACACAGATGCTTTTAACAATTTGAATAATAACGCATCAGGCGGATACCGTACTTCTCATGAAAAAGGAACAGGGTGTAGTGCTTGTGACATTTGTTCGGGACTTATGTGTGCCGATTGCTGTTGCGAATGTATGGGCGGCGATTTAATCCCATGGTGCTGAGCTATGAATAAGAGCTTTTATAAAAATTCGACGAAAACCGCAATCGGCGGTATTATTGCCGCTTTGTCAATTGTTCTTATGCTTTTGACTTCGGCAATACCGACACTTACGTATGCCATACCTGCTATTGCCGGACTTTTGCTTGTTATAATTGTTATTGAAGTTAACAAAAAATGGGCTTTCGGTGTTTATTTCGTAGTCGGCGTGCTCTCGATGTTGCTTGTTGCCGATAAAGAGGCGGCCGTTATGTATGTGATGTTTTTCGGCTACTATCCGATTATTAAGGCTATGGTTGAGAAAAAACTCAACAAAGCACTGTCTTGGACCGTTAAATTTGTAATATTTAATATCTCGATGATATTGGCGTTTTTGATTGTCACCTATGTATTCAAGGTTCCGTTTGAAGAAATGAAAAAGTATGGTGCCGCAGCCGCTTGGATTTTGTTGGCTCTCGGCAATGTTGTGTTTTTAATCTATGATATAGCTCTTACGCGTCTCATTACTTTATATATGCTGAAGTGGCGTAAAAGCTTTAAAAGGATATTTAAATCATAAACGGAACTTTTTACGCTTGTTTCTCTTTTCAAAAGAGAAAATATGAGTTATAATATAAAAAAACATTTCGGAGGTTAATTATGCTTTCTAAAGAAAGAGTACTTGAGGTATTAAAAGAAGCAGGTGTTTTACAGGAAGGACATTTCCTTTTAACATCAGGCAGACACTCAAATAAATATCTTCAGTGTGCAAAGATTTTCTGTAATACAAAGTACAGCGAAGAGCTCTGCGCAGATCTTGCTAATAAGTTCAAAAATGACGATGTGGAAGTAGTAATCGGCCCCGCCATGGGAGCAGTCCAAATGGCGTATGAAGTCAGCCGCGCTCTCAAATGTAAAAACTTTTTTACCGAGCGTGATGAAAACGGCAAGATGACTCTCAGACGAGGCTTTGTTATTGAGAAGGGTCAGCGTGTTCTTGTTGTAGAGGATGTTGTGACCACAGGCGGCTCTGTTCGAGAAGTAATAAATCTTGTTAAAGAAGCAGGCGGTGTTGTTGTCGGTGTTGGTTCTATTGTAGACAGAACCGACGGAAAAATTGATTTCGGCGTTCCGTATAAGGCTGTATATTCGGCTGATGTTGTTTCGTGGGAAGCTGCTAATTGTCCGCTTTGCCGTGAAAGCGGATTACCGCTTGTCAAGCCCGGCAGCAGAAAGATAAAATAAAATGTCCGACTCAAGCCGTAATTTGCACGAAAACCATCGAGCAAGAGTAAGAAAAAGATTTGAACACGAAGGTTTGAAAACTTTTGCCGACCATAATGTGCTTGAACTTTTACTTTTTTATTCCATTCCGCAAAAGGATACAAATGATATTGCTCACAGATTGCTTGACGAATTCGGCTCTCTTTCGGCTGTGTTTGATGCACCTAAAGATGTGCTTATGAATGTTGTCGGTGTAGGAGAGAATACAGCTACCTTAATTAAGCTTATGCCGGAACTGTTTTCTCGTTATGAGCAGGATAAAATCAAAAACGAAAGTATTGTTATTAATTCTGCCGAGGCTGCCGGTAAATATTTTATGTCGCGGTTCATCGGGGCTAATACCGAAAAGCTTTATGCTGTTTGTCTTGATAATAATTGCAAAGTGAAAAAGTTTGTTGAAGTTTCGGAAGGTAATCCTGATTACACCGATCTTAATATGCGAAAGCTTGTAAGTGAGGCTATCAACACAAATTCCTCTTCGGTAATTATATCGCATAATCATCCATCTGGAGTTGCGGCTCCTTCTGCTGCCGACGTTGATGCGACGCGAGCCCTTATTTTGATGCTGAAAAAGCTTGGAATTAGGGTAAATGACCATATAATAGTTGCAGGAAAAAATTACTTTTCAATGGCAACCAGCCGAAAATTCGAGTATTTGTTTATGTAATAAAAAACGCTCTCAAATGAGAGCGTTTTTTAATTATTGGTTAGAATCGATATTAAATATATTTTTTTATTTTCTGATTTATTTTTTCGCGATTTTCAAGCAGCCAAGAATTACTGTGCGGATATTCGGAAAAGGTTATAGGCTTGTCTGTAGAATCCTCCATAAGCTTAACAACGGCTTCTTTTCCGATTTTTGTTTCTAAAAGCTGCAACGCCATCATATCCTGCAGTCCGTCATAAAACACATTTAGCCTTAGTGAATTTAATGGCGTAAAGTTATCTCCCGGATAAACTACGAAAGAATCTCCCGAAGCAAAAGCTTTTCCGGCATCGGTCACCTTATATGGGTCAATAGGCTTTCTGGAATACTGGCTGAAGTAAAAATTGTAGCCCCAGTGAAGAAATCCTTTGACTGAGTATTTGTACATTTGGTAACCGAGAATTCTGTTCCTGACAGACGGCATTGAAAAAAATCTGTTAGAAACATTTTTTGACGATTGTGCGCTGCAATAATATGTCCAAAGCTCTTCGGTTTTCCCTATAAAGCTATCAATATAGTCGTTAGCAGGTATCGGGTAGCGGACATTGCAAATTTTAGCAAGCGGATAGGAAGACATCGCATCTATTATTTTGTATTCCGGGAAAAGATGATGGATTATTCTGCTTGCTTTTTTATATGACATAAGACAACTGAACGGGGGCTCATCAGATACATGAACCAATACATTGTCTTCAAGATTTTCTTTTCGCAAAAAACTTTTTAACGCAAAGGCAAATTGACGTAAAAAGTGTTTGTATTCAATTCCGGTTGCTTTTGTGTTCCACCCGAAGATTTTCTCCTCTTTCCCATTTACGCAAGCTTCTATTTTTGGCGCGTGTTTCGCTCCCCATTGTGTGAAGAAGTGTGACAACTCAAAGTATTCGATTCCACACTCTTTAGAGATGCTTATCCACTTTTTCAATAGCGAAAAATCAAAAGAGTAAGCACCGTTTCCGGCAGTATTTATCTTAACGAGTTGAACGGTAGGACGTTCCTTGCCGATTTCGGTATCAAGCGGCGGTGTGAAAATCGGTGTTAAAACGCAGTTCATACCGTATTTTACGGCTTTATTCAAATAATTACGCAATGTTTCCCAATATTCATCGGTAAATGCTTTGAAGCCGTAATACGTCATAAGGCAGTCGGTGTGAATCCAATTTGTGTAAATAAGAGTTTGCTTTGGCAAAAGTGCGTCAATTACTTCAACTGATAACTCTGTTTTATATGAGATGCTCTTTGTTCTTGCTGTTACTACTATATTGTGGTTGCCGCTCGGTAAAAGTTTTTTCCCGCTAGGTGAAATTTCAATCCAAAAGGCGAAGGTTCCGGAAGAGTCAAAAGAACAGCCTTCGGAAACAGGAAGTAAAAGATCGGGATATAGTCCCGGTACTTTTTTTATGTAAAAGTTATCGGTTCTTTTCGGTGCCGCCAAGTCGCTAGGCACGTTTTTGACAACTGAGATGTTAAGAAAATCATTTAGCGAGGAGGCTATATCAATATTTATAAATTCACTATCAGTTATATCTAAAGCTATTTGAAAAGACTTTTTTTCATTTTTCAGCATTGAAAAATGCTTTAACTCCGTGAGGTCCGATACATCTGAATCGATAAAAATTTTTTCAAGTGATGAGACTGCTTTAATTGATTTTAACAAAATTAACACATCCGGATACTTTTTTGTCTATTTTACAAAAAATTGAGTCGTTTGTAAAGCCGCAATTGTGTTATAATTTGCTTGCACATATTAAACAGTAATGGTAAAATATATGTCTGTGAAAAAATTTGTGAGGGTGAATAGTTTGAAATACAGAGAAAATCTCAGAAACGTAGCCATTATAGCTCACGTTGACCACGGTAAAACTACACTTGTGGATCAGCTCTTAAGACAGAGCGGTACATTTAGGGATAATGAGGTGGTTCAGGAGCGCGTTATGGATTCAAATGATATTGAACGCGAGCGCGGCATTACCATTCTTTCCAAAAATACATCTGTTCATTATAAAGGAATAAAAATCAATATTGTCGATACTCCCGGTCATGCCGATTTCGGCGGTGAGGTTGAACGTATACTCACAATGGTTGACGGTGTTCTTTTGCTTGTTGATGCCTTTGAGGGCTGTATGCCGCAGACAAGGTTTGTTTTAAAAAAGGCACTTGCACTTAATAAGAAAGTAGTAGTTGTTGTTAATAAGATTGACAGGCCGGGGGCTCGTCCTGCCGAAGTTATAGACGAGGTCCTTGATTTGTTTATCGAACTTGGCGCGAATGACGATCAGCTTGAGTTCCCAGTTATATATGCTTCCGCTAAAGACGGATATGCATCGCATAATCCCGATGACAGAAGCGGTGATATGCGACCGCTTTTTGAAGAAATTATCAGTGAAATTCAGCCGCCTGAGGGCGATGTTGACGATCCGCTTCAGTGCCTTTTCTCAAGCTTGGATTATGATGATTATATCGGACGTATAGGTGTCGGCAGAGTCCAGCGCGGCAGAATAACGGTTAATGATAAAGTCGTGCTCTGCAGAACCGACGGTACGCAGGAGAATGTAAAAATCTCTCGCCTTTATCAGTTTGAAGGCCTTAAAAGAGTTGAAGTTAATGAGGCTGCTGCAGGAGATATTATTTGTGTTTCCGGTATAGCGGACCTAAATATCGGGGAAACTATATGTGACCCCGAATGTGTAGACCCATTGCCTTTTGTTAAAATAGACGAGCCTACTCTTTCAATGAACTTTATGGTAAATGACAGTCCGTTTGCAGGAAGAGAAGGAAAATTCGTCACTTCTCGCAATCTTCGTGACAGATTGTTTAAAGAAGTTGAAACTAATGTCAGCATGAAGGTTGAGGAGACTGATTCCACAGACTGCTTTAAGGTTTCCGGCAGAGGCGAACTACATCTTTCTATTCTTATTGAGACAATGAGACGTCAGGGATATGAGTTCCAGGTTTCTCGTCCGCAGGTTATCACAAAGGTTGAAAACGGGCAGCTTTTAGAGCCTATTGAACTTTTGATAATTGAGGTACCCGAGGAATATGTAGGGACTGTAATGCAGAAAATAGGCTCCAGAAGAGGCGAACTCGAGAATATGGGAACGCGCGACGGCGGTTCAACACATCTGGAATTTAAAATACCTGCAAGAGGTCTTATCGGTTATCGTTCCGAGTTTATGACAGATACCAACGGTAACGGCATTATGAATAACGTGTTTTCGGGATATGAGCCTTACAAGGGCGATATTGAAACCCGTGAGCGTGGTTCGATAATCGCTCATGAAACAGGCGAGAGCACAGGCTACGGTCTGTTTAATACGCAGGACAGAGGTCGACTTTTCATAGGTCCCGGTGTTGAAGTTTATGAGGGTATGATTGTAGGCGAAAGCTCACGAAACGAGGATATTGTTTGTAATGTTTGCAAAAAGAAGCAGATGACAAATACCCGTGCGGCAGGCTCTGACGATGCACTTCGTCTTGTTCCTCATACTGTGCTCAGCCTTGAACAGTGTATGGAGTTTATCAAAGATGATGAACTTTTGGAGGTTACTCCCGAATCTTTAAGGCTCCGTAAACGTATACTCGCAAAGGATCAGCGACTTAAACAGCAATTCAGAAAGAAGTGATTGTTTGATTATAGATTTCCATACACATGTTTTTCCCGACAAAGTTGCGGCTAAGGCACTTCCTAAGCTTGCTGCGGGTTCAGGTGGTATGGAGCCTGTTTATGATGCAACCGTTGACGGTCTTGAATCGTTTCTTAGTAAAAACGGTATAGGCAAAGCGGTTGCCCTCAACATTTCTACTAATACGCATCAGCAAAAAAGTGTTAACGACTTTGCTGTTTCGCTTCTTAAAAGTGACAGAATAATTCCCTTCGGAAGCGTCCATCCCGACAGCCCCGATGTTTTCGACGAATTGGAAAGGTTAAAAGCGGCCGGTATAAAAGGAATTAAACTTCATCCCGACTATCAAGGCTTTTTCGTGGACGAAAAACGTATGCTGCCGATTTATAAAAAGATTTCGGAGCTGGGCTTTATTACCGTATTTCACGCCGGTGTTGACATAGGATTTCCGGAGCCGGTGCATTGCACACCTACGATGCTTTTGAGAGTCTTAGACGCTTTCGGTGACGCACCGGTTGTTGCCGCGCATTTCGGCGGATATCTTCTGTGGAAAGAAGTTTATGATGTTCTCTGCGGCACCGATATTTATCTTGATACCGCGTTTTCATCGGGCAAAATGCCTCCGCGATACGCAAAAGAAATCATCGACAAACATTCTCCCGATAGGATTTTGTTCGGTAGTGATATGCCTTGGAGTTCTTCTGTTAATGGAGTTAACTTTATTAAAAGTCTTGGATTAAATGCTCGGGATGAAGAAAAAGTATTGTCGGGTAACGCTGAAAGGCTGTTAAATTTATAATAAATAAAATAACCTCTTGACTAATTTCGGTTAAGAGGTTACAATTATGCCATTACGCTTTAACAGATAAAAGCTTTAAAGCACAAAATCATTAAAGAGGAATGAAGAGATGGAAAATAACACCGTTTTATGGATTACCATTGCAGCATACATAATTTGTCTTGTTGTAATAGGTATTGTGGAAGGCAGAAAGGCAAAAAGCATTGCCGATTTGACGGTAGGCGGCAGAAATGCAGGCGCGTGGCTTTCGGCATTGTCTTACGGAACAGCTTATTTTTCGGCTGTAATGTTTGTAGGATATGCAGGCAAAACAGGTCTCAGCTTTGGACTTTGGGGCGTTCTTGCAGGTCTCGGAAATGCTGTTTTCGGCTCATTACTCGCATGGCTCGTATTAGCGAGAAGAACGCGCGAGATTTCCGGAAGACTTAAAATACATACAATGCCCGATTTCTTTGAAAAGAGATATAACAGCAGAGCCATGAGAATTTTTTCGGCTGTGGTTATCTTTGTATTTCTTATTCCTTATTCGGCATCAGTTTACAGCGGTCTTGCCAGCGTTGCTGATGTTTTACTCGGAATAGACGATACGATTTTCCTTATAATAATTGCCGTTCTTGCAATACTTTTGGTAACTCTCGGCGGCTATCTTGTACAGGCACGTGCCGATTTTGTGCAGGGTATTGTTATGATGTTCGGTGTTGTTTTCCTGATAGTTGCAATTGTAAGATGTGATAAGGTCGGCGGAATTGACGGCCTAATTGAATATGCGCATACAGACGCAGGTCTGCCGAATTTAAACGGTTCGCAATGGGTTTCGCTTATGGCAACGGTTCTTATGACGAGCTTCGGTACATGGGGTCTTCCGCAAATGATACAGAAATACTTTGGTATAAAGGACGACAAACAGGCGAAAAGGGGAGTTGTTATATCAACCTTTTTTGCATTGCTTGTTGCGGGCGGCGGATACTTTATCGGTTCGCTTTGCCATCGCTTCTTCACGGTAGGTGTAGATATGCCGTCAGCAGATTACATTGTACCTAATATGCTTAAAGCCGCTAATCTTTCTTCAATACTTCTCGGAATAATAGTTGTGCTTTTGCTGTCGGCTTCGGTTTCGACGCTTTGTTCCATAACTCTTTCGGCAAGCTCTACGCTTACAATTGACCTTGTTGCGACGAAAATAAAGCCTGATATTGACGATAATGGAAAAAGCAGGCTTACAAAAATTTTATGCGTGCTGTTTATTATACTTTCTTACGTGGTCGCAAATACAAAGACCCCGATACTTGATATGATGAGCTATTCTTGGGGCATAATCTCCGGCTCGTTTCTTGCTCCGTATGTACTCGCTTTGTACAGTAAAAAGCTTAATAAGCAGGGCGCGTGGGCAGGCATTATAGCCGGATTTGTAATTGCGATAATTCCTGCCGGATGCAAAATACTTAACCTCTGCGGTGTAAATAGCAGTCTTGTTTTAAAATTACTTGCACAAGGGCCGCTTTATGCGTGCATAGCTATGATAGCTTCAATAATTATGTGCCTTGTTGTAAGCTTTGTCACAAAAAATAAAACTGATAAAGAAAATGTCGAATTCTTTTATAATGGTGTTGTAGACAACGAATAATTATGCTATAATTATTTAAATTTATATATTCTGCCGCAGCTGATAACTGCGGCTTGTTGTCTGTATAAATTCAGAAGATTGGAAATGGTAAAATGTTTTTTCAAAAAGATGTCGAAACAATGAAAAGAAAGGATATTGAGGCTCTTCAGCTCGAAAAGCTTCGTCATATGGTAGATTATTGTTATCGTAATGTTCCTTTTTACACAAAAAAGCTTGATGAAGCTCATGTTACGGCTGATAAAATCAAGTCTCTTTCTGACATTAAGTACATACCTCCTACAACCAAGGCAGATTTGCGAGACAATTATCCGTTTGGGATGTTTGCAGTGCCCATGAGCGATATTGTCAGAATCCATGCTTCATCCGGCACTACCGGTAAACCGACCGTTGTAGGATATACAAAAAAAGACCTTGATATGTGGTCGGATTGTGTTGCTCGTATCGCCGTAGCGGCAGGGGCAACAAAAGAAGATATAGTTCAGATTTCTTTCGGTTATGGTATGTTTACCGGTGCTCTTGGGCTTCATTGCGGTCTTGAAAAAATAGGATGTGCCGTTGTTCCGAATTCGAGTGGTAATACGGAAAAAGCTCTTATGTTTATGCGCGATTTTAAGACCACCGCGCTTGTAGCTACACCTTCGTATGCCCTTTATATGGCAGAAACCGCAAAAAAACTCGAATATCCAATGAGTGATTATCATCTGCGTCTCGGTCTTTTCGGTTCCGAAGGATGCACACCGGAAATGAGAACACAAATCGAAAAAGGCTGGGGGCTTTTTGCAACCGATAACTACGGAATGAGTGAGCTTATAGGTCCGGGTGTTTCGGGTGAATGTACCGAGAGATGCGGCCTTCACATTAACGAGGACCATTTTCTTGTTGAGGTTGTTGACCCGGAAACTCTTGAACCCGTTGACGAGGGTGAGGACGGTGAACTTATTGTAACGCCGCTTTCCAAGGAAGCTTTCCCGTTATTGAGGTACAGAACAAGGGACATTTCCAATGTTATATATGAACCTTGCAAATGCGGAAGAACATTTGCGAGGATGGAAAAAATTAAGGGCAGAAGCGACGATATGCTTAAAATACGCGGAGTTAACGTATTCCCGTCACAAATTGAGAGCGTACTTGTCGGAATGAAGAATGTCAGTCCGCATTATCAGCTTATCGTCAGAAGAGAAGGCTTTGCTGATACTCTTGAAGTTCAGGTTGAGCTTTCCGATAATTCTCTTCTTGAAAGTTTCGGCATGATTCAGGATCTCCAGAATTCCATAAAACATAATCTTCATACGGTTCTCGGCATTCAGTGTAAGGTCAGCATTGTAGAGCCGATGACAATTGAGAGATTTGTCGGAAAAGCAAAAAGAGTGATAGATTTAAGACACGAAAAAGACTAATTTGGGGTGAAATAATGAGTAAAAAACTTTTAATCGGTAATGAGGCTGTTGCCCGCGGACTTTACGAGGGCGGCCTTAGGGTAGCTTCAAGTTATCCCGGTACGCCAAGCACAGAAATAACGGAATGCATCGCAAAATATGATGATGTTTACAGTGAATGGGCTCCTAACGAAAAAGTAGCCATGGAGGTTGCTGTCGGTTCATCTATCGCCGGCGCACGTTCTTTCTGCGGTATGAAACACGTTGGGTTAAATGTGGCTGCCGATCCGTTGTTTACCGCTTCATATACAGGTGTTAATGCTGGTATGGTTATAGCTGTTGCCGATGATCCGGGGATGCATTCCTCACAGAATGAACAGGACAGCCGCCACTATGCTAAGGCAGCTAAGTTATTGATGCTTGAGCCGTCTGACTCCGAGGAATGTCTCGAGTATGCCAAAGCGGCTTATGAGCTTTCGGAAAAGTTTGATACTCCCGTCATATTAAGATTGACAACAAGAGTCGCCCATTCAAGAAGCATAGTTAATATCGGTGAAAGAAATGATATAGGCGTTAAGGAATATGTTAAAAATCCGGGTAAATATGTTATGATGCCTGCCATGGCAAAGAAAAGACATATTGTTGTAGAGGACAGAATGGTTGCAGAGCGCGAATGGGCTGAAACCGCCTCTATAAATACCGTTGAATATAACGATAAGAAAATCGGTGTTATCTCTTCCGGTATTTGCTATCAATATGCAAAAGAGGCATTGGGCGACCGCGTTTCATATCTTAAACTCGGCTGTGTAAATCCGCTTCCGATTGAACTTATTAAGAACTTTGCCGCTAACTGTGACAAGGTCTATGTTCTTGAAGAGCTTGACCCATTTATTGAGGAGCATTGCAAGCAGATAGGAATAGATGTTATAGGTAAAGACGCTTTCACATTACAGGGCGAATACTCACAAAACCTTATAGCAAAAGTCATTTTCGGTGAAACAAAGACGACTATGAAAGCGGATATTGATATTCCCGCACGTCCGCCCGTGCTTTGTGCCGGTTGTCCTCATAGAGGTCTTTATTATGCGCTGAAAAAATTAAAATTGACGGTAAGCGGCGATATAGGATGCTATACTCTCGGTGCACTTCCGCCTATCGGAATGATGGATACCTGTGTTTGTATGGGTGCTTCGGTATCTGCGCTTCACGGCAGGAATAAGGCTGATGAAAACAACTGCAAGAACTCTGTAGCGGTTATCGGCGATTCAACGTTTATTCATTCCGGTATTACAGGACTTATTGATATTGCTTATAATCAAAGTAACTCAACCGTTATCATACTTGATAACAGCATTACGGGTATGACCGGTCACCAGGACAATCCGACTACAGGAAAGACAATTAAGGGCGATCCAACTACCGCAGTCAGCTTAGAGCTTCTTGCAAAGGCTGTCGGTATCGACAGAGTCAGAGTAGTAGACCCGTATAACCTTAAAGAGTGTGAAGATGTAATCCGTGAAGAAGTTGCCGCAGACGAGCCGTCTGTTGTAATTTCGAGAAGACCTTGTGCTCTTTTAAAATATGTTAAACACAATCCTCCGCTTAAGATAAACAAAGATAAATGCGTCGGTTGTAAAATGTGTATGAAGATAGGCTGCCCGGCTATCAGCATGAGAGACGGAAAGTCGGAGATTGATTTTACACAATGTGTCGGCTGTAATGTATGCAGTCAACTCTGCAAATTTGACGCAATAGAGGAGGGCAAATAACATGGAAACAAAAAGTATTATGATTGTCGGAGTCGGCGGACAGGGCACTCTTCTTGCCAGCAGAATACTTGGCGCGGCGCTTATAAGTAACGGCTTCGACGTTAAGGTCTCGGAAGTACACGGTATGAGTCAGCGCGGCGGATCGGTTGTTACTTATGTAAAATACGGTTCAAAAGTTAATTCACCCATAGTTAATGAGGGCGAAGCCGATTTGATTCTTGCATTTGAGCAGCTTGAAGCCGCAAGATGGCTTCAGTATCTTAAAAAAGACGGAACACTTATAATAAACACGCAAAAAATCGACCCGATGTCGGTAATAATCGGCAATTCGATTTATCCTGACGGTGTACTTGATGCTATTAATAAAGCAGGAGCAAAAACTACAAATCTTGATGCACTTTCTCTGGCTGTCTCGGCAGGCTCTGCCAAAGCCGTAAATGTCGTTCTTATCGGTGTTATGGCCTCACATATGGATTTGAATCGTGATGTTTGGATTAACGCTATTAAGAATACTGTACCTGAGAAATTCCTTGAGATGAATCTCAAAGCATTTGACCTCGGTTACAATTATAATAAGTAAGAAAGAACGGAGATATTCAAATGCAAAACTATTTCACCCCGGACATTGAAACCGCTTCAAGAGATTATCTTACTGCTATACAGTCTGCAAGACTGATTAAAATGGTTGAAAACTGCTACAAGCACGTGCCCTTTTATAAGCAGAAGTTTGATGAGATTGGTCTTCTGCCCGGTGATATTAAATCAATAGCGGATATAACTAAGCTGCCTTTTACGATTAAACAGGACCTTCGCGATAATTATCCTTTCGGCCTTTTTGCCGTTCCAAAAGAAAAGCTTGTACGAGTTCACGCTTCTTCGGGAACGACAGGCAAACAGACTGTTGTAGGTTATACCAAGCATGACATTTCCATTTGGAGCGAAAGTGCTGCACGGGCTTTATCTGCAGCAGGTGCTACAAAAGGAGACTATATACATATATCTTATGGCTACGGCCTTTTTACGGGCGGCCTCGGACTGCATTATGCCGCTGAAAAACTCGGAGCAACCGCCATTCCCGTGTCATCCGGCAATACTAACAGACAAATGCAAATTTTGCAGGATTTCGGTTCAGACATTATTTGCTGTACTCCGTCGTATGCCATGTATATCGGCGAATCACTGAAAGCTGCCGGTGTCGATTCCACGAAGCTGCCTTTAAGAGTGGGGATTTTCGGTGCGGAAGCATGGAGTGAAAATATGCGCAAGGAAATCGAAAGGTCACTTAATATCAAAGCTTATGATATTTACGGTCTTTCAGAAATTGCAGGACCCGGCGTCGCTTTTGAATGCTCTGAGCAAAACGGTATGCATATTAACGAAGATTATTTTTATCCCGAGATTGTTGACCCTGATACGCTTGAAGTTTTGCCGGACGGAGTATTCGGCGAGCTTGTGTTTACGTGCATTGGGAAAGAAGCCCTTCCTTTAGTGAGGTACAGAACACATGATATTTCCGCCCTTACTCACGAAAAATGTGATTGCGGAAGAACGCTTGTAAAAATGCTTAAACCCAAGGGCAGATGTGATGATATGCTCATAATCAGAGGCGTTAATGTTTTCCCGTCACAAATTGAGCATGTAATTCTGTCTCTCGGCATGGAGCCGAATTATCAAATAGTTGTTGATCGAAAGAATAATCTTGACATAATGACGGTTAAAATTGAAATGTCGGATGCTCTTTTCTCTGACTCGGTTCGTGTGATTGAAGAACAGGAGAAAAGGATTAAAGACGCAATGCATGCAACTCTCGGTATCTCTGCAATTATTAAGCTTGTTGAACCTCGCTCTCTTCCTCGTTCGGAGGGCAAGGCAGTAAGAGTAATAGATAATAGACACATTTAAGGAGGCAAATGTTATGGCAATTAAGCAGATCTCAGTTTTTGTTGAAAACAAACCCGGCAGGCTTGCCGATATTACGGGCTTTTTGGCTGACGGCGGAATAAGCATCCGTGCTTTTTCAATTGCCGATACAACGGATTTCGGCATTTTGAGACTTATTGTGTCGGATACCGATAAGGCTGCAAAAGTATTGAAGGAACACGGTGTTGCCGTTTCCATAACAGAGGTTGTCGGGATTTCTATTCCGGATGTTACCGGTGCTTTTGCCAAAGTTGTCAAGCTTCTTTCCGATGCAGGAGAAAATGTTGAATATGCTTATGCTTTCTTAACTCCGGAAGAAGGGCATGCCTATGTTATTTTCAGAGTTGATAATAACGAAAAAGCTTGCGAGCACCTTAAGGAAAACGGCGTCGATGTTATCGAAGAAAACTCTCTGCTGTAATTCAATCAGTTTAAAGCCCGGTGCTGTTGCATCGGGCTTTTTCTGCGAATTTGCGGACGTTTTTAATTTACTTTTTTTATTCGCTGTGATAAAATATTTAATAATAAAATTGTAGGTAGGTGATTAAGAATGATAGGAACAAATATAGCAATTGACTTTGGTTCTTCCTCAACGGAATTATATGTTCAGGGGAAAGGCGTCATTCTTGATGAGCCTACTATGATTGCTGTTGATGTTGAAACCGGTATGCCGATAGCAATAGGCAATGCGGCATACACTATAAATGGTAGAACAGATGATAGTATTGAGGTTATAAGTCCGATTGTAGGAGGTATTATCTCTAATTATACTATGGCGGAGCATATACTGAAGTATTATTTGCAAAAGATTTTAAAAAACAGTGTTATAAAGCCAAATGTCGTAATATCGATACCGAGCGGAGCTACGGGGCTTGAAAGACGTACTTTTCTAGATGTTGTTACGGCAGCCGGTGCCGGGCGTGCTTGCCTGATTGAAGAGTCACTTGCTTCTGCCGTCGGCATCGGAATAAAAAATGACTCTCTTTCCGGCAGATTGCTTGTAAATATGGGCGGCGGCTCAATCGATGTTTCGGTTGTAACCATGGGCAGTATTGCTGTGGCTAAGTCGCTGAAAATAGGCGGAATTTCAATTGATGAGGCAATAATGCGTTATTTAAAGAAAAATCGTGATATTTTAATCGGTCCTCAAACTGCAGAAAGACTGAAAATATGCTTGGGCAGTGCTGTTCCGCGTGAAGAGGAGCTTGCGGTTATAGCCTCCGGCAAAAGCTGCCTTGACAATATGCCTATATCCTTTGAAGTTACTTCCACTGAGATTTTTGACTCAATAAGCGAGCAAATAAATATGATGATACAAGGTATAAAAGATGTGTTGGAAAAAACACCTCCTGAGCTTGTTGGAGACATTTCGGATAACGGAGTTACTTTGACAGGCGGCACTTCTCTTTTGTGGGGAATGGATAAGCTTGTTGAAAACGAAACCGGTATAGAAACAAAAATTGCCGAGGACGCCATGTACTCAACAGTTAACGGCGCCGCTGCGGCAATCAATGATATTGAATATTTAACCAATAACGGTTATACATTTCAAACGGTACGCGAAGTATAATCAGATTTTGATGCCTTCGCTTGCATTTTTGAGAAGCTCACAGGATTCTTTGAGCTTCTTTTCTTCTTCAGCGGTTATGTCAAGTGTAACTATTTCTCTAACCCCGTCTCTGCCTATAATGCTTGGTATACCGGCATATACTCCGTTGATGTCATATTCTCCGCGGAACATTGAAGAAACGGTTAATACGCTTTTTTCATCGCCGAATATAGCTTTTACGATTCTTACCAAAGCCATTCCTATTCCGTAATAGGTGGCTTTTTTTGCTTCTATTATTTTTTGTGCAGCTCCTGTAACATCTTTTGCTATTTCATCAAGGTCGGTAAGCTTGAATCTATCCGGATTGTTTTCAACAATGCTCATTATGCTTTTTGTGCCGACGAAAGCTTGCGACCAAGGTACCATCTCGCTGTCTCCGTGCTCGCCGATAACGTATGCGTGAACATTTTTCGGGTCAACGTTAAAATAATCACCGAGAAGATAACGAAGTCTTGCCGTATCAAGCGTAGTACCGGTGCCTATAACTTTTTTGCAGTCGAATCCGGAAAGCTGCCATGTAATCTTTGTCATAATGTCAACAGGATTGGTTGCAACAAGGAAAATTCCGTTAAAACCCGAATATATTATAGGAGAAATTATTGTTTTGAAAACCTCTGTGTTTCGTTGAAGCAACGACAGCCTGTCTTCTCCGGGCTTTTGACCTACGCCGGCGCATATAACTACTATGTCCGCATCTCGGCAATCGGTATAAGAGCCTGCATATATCTTCATATTTGTTTTAGCAAAGGATAAACCGTGATTAAGATCCATGGCTTCTCCTTCAGCTTTTTGTTTGTTTACATCAATCAACACAAGCTCGTCGCAAACACTTTCGCAAAGCATGGCGTATGCAAAACTCATTCCTACAAAACCGGTGCCAACCAAGGCTATTTTCTTTGTAAATCCGTATGTGTTCATTTGTTTCATCCTTTCTTTGCTTGTTGTTGTACGTTTTTTATACAACATTACTTTTTTAGTATATCATTAAGCCTGTAAAAAATAAACAAAATACACTTGTTTAGGAAATTTTTCAGCATATTATTCATATGCAAGAGAAAAAAACAAGTTATACTATTGAATATTATGAATAAATGATGCAAAATCCGCGGATTTTTTATCGCCGCTATTCTTTTATATTGAAATCAGGCATCGCTTGTGATATAATTAACAAAATATTGATGCTGAGCAAGTGTAATTTATATAATTTGCTGCAATTAACGCAAAAATATAAAAAGGGGTTGTTATTTATGGTCTTAACAAAAGAGCAACAAGCACTTTTGGACGGCGAAAAAGGCGAAACCATGGCAAAGGTTATGAAAACTCTTGTTATGTACGGTGAAGCCTTCGGCGCAGAGCGTATGGTTCCCGTTACAAGCAAGTATGGGCATACAGTTATCAGCTTCGGAATAGGGGTTATGAAGCCGATATATGAGCTGTATGATACTCTTCTTGAAGCCGGTGCTGTCAGTAAGCAGCCATTTTCGGCCGACCCGAGACCGCTTGATAAAAACGTGCCGTCATCATTTTTGCAGGACATTGTATTTAAGTTTATGTACAGTCAGCAAGAGAGGTATGAGTCACAGCTCAAACACTTCGGACTGATGGGTGATAAGGCGTATACGTGCGCCTGTTATCTTCTGGAGGTTGGTAATACTCCTAAACGCGGCGAAATTCTGTCCTGGGCTGAGTCCTCAGCTGTTGTATATGCCAACAGCGTTCTCGGAGCGAGGTGCAACAGAAATTCAGGTATTATTGAGTTGATGGGTTCAATAGCAGGATTTGTTCCTGAATTTGGATTGCTTACCGATGAAGGCAGAAAAGCAGATTGGATAATAGAAATCAAAACAACCAAAAAGCCTGAGGCCCAGATACTCGGTTCTGCCATAGGAATGAAAGTAATGGAAAAAGTACCTTATATAAGGGGCCTTGATAAATGGATAGGAACCGAATTGAATGACGAGGCTTGTGCTTATCTCAAGGATTTCGGTGCCGCAACAGCATCCAACGGCTCTGTCGGTCTGTATCATATAGAAAACCTGACGCCGGAAGCCGTTGACTACGGTAAAAGGCTTTTAAGGGATAATGCGCCTACATACATTATTGATGACGCGGAGCTCGAGCGAGTTAAAAACAGTTATCCTTGTATTTGGAAAGACCCGAATGCAACGCCTAAGCTTTGCTTTATGGGCTGTCCGCATATGACATTGAAGCAACTTGAAATGTGGACGGAACGCGTTGAAAACGGCTTAAAGGAGTTAGGAAATAAAAAGGTTCTTGTTCCGACGGTATTTACATCCGCTCCGGATATAATAGAAGAGTTTAACAAAACCGAGTATGCCGAGCGACTTAAAAATACCGGCGTTATATTGAGCTATATTTGCCCACTTATGTATATGAATAATCCGTTATCAAAGAAGATGCCTGTTATTACTTCATCAAATAAGCTTCGTACATATACAAGCGCAAAGTTTTATTCTGATGACGAAATTGTACGTATTATAACAAAGGAGGGCAAATAAGATGAGTAAATCATTTAAAGGTCGCGTTGTTACACCCGGCAGAGTTAAAGCCGAAGCCCTCGTTTCACACGGTGGTTTTAATACGCTTGCAAGCTTTCAAATGGCTTTAATGTTCGGCGATAAACAGGTTAAGTGCGGTGACCAAAATAACAGTGATATTTACAAAAAGTCTATGATAGACAAAGCACTTTGCTTACCGGAGACCATCGGCTCAACAACCGGCGGAATGGTACTTTATGCGGCTTGTTCTCTCTCTAAGCAGCCCGCTTGTATGTTGTTCTCTAAGCCGATTGATTCGCTTGCTGCCTCCGGTGCGATACTTGCGGCAAATTGGACAAATGCGTCTATGCCGGTAGTTGATATGCTCGGTGATGAATTTCTTGACTATGTCAAGGACGGTATGACGGTCTCAATCGGGGATGACGGACTCGTCACGGTAGAATAACGATTGTAAAATTTTATAGGACGGTGATAATATGAAACAAGAATATGAGGCGTTGTTTACGCCGTGGCACATAGGCAATGTAGAAATTAAAAACCGTATTGTTCAATGCTCAATGGGCGGTACTTCTATATTCGGCTGGATGGAGCCTAACCACTTTGACAAAGAGGCCGCAAATTTTTTACTTGAAAGAGCTAAAAACAATGTTGGTTTGATTTTGCCCGGAATAGCACCTATACGCGACACCTTCGGTGGTAAGTGGTTATATCAGAATACAGGGAAATTCAAGCAGCTTAAAACTTTTATGGAAGAGTACCATAAAACCGGCGCAAAGCTTTTTATACAGTTAACGGCAGGCTTTGGTCGTTCTATGGCAGTAAATGACCTTATGGAAAAGGTATATTGCAACAAAGCTTTACGTGTGCTTGCAAAGCCCATTCTAGATGTTGAGTACCTTTGTGCAAGCGCATCCCCCAATCCGAACAGATGGAGCGATAAGGTCCCGTCGAGAGCCTTAACAATCAAAGAAATCGACGAAATGATCGACGCTTTTGCGAAAACCGCTAAATTATGTAAGGAAGCAGGAGTGGATGGCATTGAAATTCACGCTGTGCATGAGGGCTATTTGCTTGACCAGTTCACAATGAAATACACCAATCAGCGTACAGACGAATACGGCGGTTCTTTTGAAAACCGTTACCGTTTCCCCGTTGAAATAGTAAAAGCCGTAAAAAAGGCGTGCGGAAAAGAATTTCCGGTTTCCCTCAGATATTCGGTTGTTTCAAAGACCAAGGGATTTCGTCAAGGGGCATTGCCCGGCGAAGGGTATACGGAAGTCGGCAGAGATATGGAAGAATCTGAGCGTGCCGCAAAATACTTGCAGGACGCAGGTTATGATATGCTCAACTGCGACAACGGTACATATGATGCTTGGTATTGGGCTCATCCTCCCGGATATATGCCGGAGAACTGTAATTTGGAAGATGTAGAACATATAAAAAAGTTTGTCGACATACCTGTTGTTTGTGCCGGCAGAATGACTCCTCAAGAGGGAGCGAGCGCTGTTAAAGAAAATAAAATTGACGCTGTCGGATTTGCAAGACAGTTTCTTACCGATCCCGCATGGGTTACAAAACTGATGGAAGACAGAGAAGAAGATATCAAGCCGTGTATTTGCTGTCATAACGCCTGCTTTAATATGGCACATTATGAGGGCGTGCCGAATATTCAAGATATGGATGACACTTCGAATATGTCTCGCTGCGCGCTTAATCCGATGACAATGCAGTCAAAGAAGTATAAGATTGTCCCGGCAAGAGTTTCAAAATCCGTTGCTGTTATCGGTGGCGGTATCGGAGGTATGGAGACTGCTTTAGTTGCCGCTGCACGCGGTCATGCCGTTACTCTTTATGAAAAGACCGATAGACTCGGAGGTATATTTATTGAAGCTGCCGCTCCTTCATTTAAGGAAAAAGACCGTAATTTAATTGAATGGTACAGGCGAGCAATAAATAATTCGTCCGTAACAGTTAAGCTTAACAGTGAGATTAAAAGATTTTCGGATATTTCTGCAGATGAGATTATTGTTGCTACCGGCTCGGCAGCTAATAAACCTCCGATTCCGGGAATTGAGTATGCAATGGACGCAACAACATATCTTGACGGCATAGATGTAGGGGAGGATGTTGCAATTATCGGCGGCGGCTTAACCGGCTGCGAAATTGCTTACGACTTAATACTCAAAGGCAAAAAGCCGACTGTTATCGAAATGAAAAATGACCTTATAGCAGTTAAGGGCGTTTGCCTTGCCAATTCATCGTTTCTCAGAGAAATGTTAAAATACAAAAAAGCTCCTGTTTATCTTAATACAAAGGTTAAAGAGATATTAAAGGACGGAGTAATTGTTGAAACAAGCGACGGTAAAACACAAAAAATATCTGCCGATTCAGTTATTTTGTCTGTAGGTTATCATTCAATGCCTTTGTTCCCCGAGAGCAAAAATGTCCATTTGGTTGGCGACGCGGATCACGTCGGTAACCTACGTACCGTTATATGGCGTGCTTGGGACGTAGCTATGAAACTTTGATTTTATAATACTATAAAAACATTAAATCCCGACAGAGCTGTTATCTGTCGGGATTTTTATCGGTACGTTATTGATTTATTTGCACTTTTATTATAAAATGTACAAAGATTTTTTATGAGGTTCCGAACGATGAAAAAAAGTTATAAATCAACAATGTGTGCTTGCTTTACAGGGTATATTGTGCAAGCAATTGTTAATAATTTTGCGCCGCTTTTATTTGTAACATTTCAAAAAACATTTGATATACCGTTATCGCAGATAACCGCTCTGATTACGGTTAACTTTGTCATACAGCTGCTGATTGACCTCTTATCGGCAGGATTTATCGATAAAATAGGTTATCGGGCATCGGCTGTATTATCGCACGTATTTGCCGCGGTCGGTCTGATTTTGTTAACGGTACTTCCCGAGGTATTTGCATCGCCTTTTGTCGGGCTTTTAATAGCTGTTATCATATATGCTGTCGGCGGCGGTTTACTTGAGGTGTTGGTAAGCCCGATTATGGAGGCGTGCCCTACCGAAAACAAAGAAAAAGCTATGAGCTTACTTCATTCATTTTACTGTTGGGGACATATGGCGGTAGTTTTGTTCTCAACGCTGTTTTTTACGGCTTTCGGCATATCAAATTGGAGAATATTAGCGATAATATGGGCTTTAATCCCAATAGTAAACGCCATATTTTTTACACAGGTGCCTATATATTCTTTGCAGGAGGAAGGGGAAAAAGGATTAACGCTAAAGGAACTTTGCCGCAACAAGGTTTTTTGGCTAATGATGATAATGATGGTGTGTTCCGGAGCCAGCGAACAGGCAGTAAGTCAATGGGCGTCAACATTTGCGGAGCAAGGTCTCGGAGTCAGCAAAACTGTCGGTGATCTCGCAGGACCGCTTGCTTTCGCCGCTTTTATGGGAACTTCACGTTTGTTATACGGCAAATTTGGTGATAAATTAAATCTCAATAAGTGTATGTTTTTTTCAGCATGTCTTTGCGTTATTTCATATCTATGTATTGCGTTGATTCCCGTTCCTGCAATAGGTCTTATAGGCTGCGCTTTATGCGGATTTTCTGTCGGCGTATTATGGCCGGGCACGTTCAGCAAATCTTCTGCAGCAATCAAAAGAGGCGGAACTGTTATGTTTGCAATGTTGGCTCTTGCGGGAGATCTCGGATGCTCCGGCGGTCCTACGCTTGCCGGTTTGGTGTCGGGAAACTTTAACAATAATCTCCATATTGGTATTTTGTCGGCAATTATCTTCCCGGCGATTATGCTTTTATGCTTATTGATAAGCAAGTATAAATTATCGAAATCATAATACTTTTCTATACAGTAGTTGAATAACGTGTAAATCCTGTCACAATGAGATTCCGTAAATAGAGAAATAGGGAATATCAAAAAAGAGTAATGTTCATAATATAAAGGAACGACAATCTTACGTTGAAGATTGTCGTTCCTTTTTTGGTAGAGACAGGGGGATTTGAACCCTCGACCTCACGGATGTGAACCGTGCGCTCTAACCAACTGAGCTATGCCTCCGAATATTATATAATTATAGCACGAAAATAAAAAAGTGCAAGAAAAAAATCAACTGTTAAAGAGAGCACAATTAACTAAAATATTGAACATAATGTAATTTTATGTTATATTATTTATTAGAAAATCCAAGCAGGATAAAATGAAAACTTTGCGGATTATATCGACGGATTTATGACCGGTGCAGTAAAATATAAGCCGTATGTTTTGCTTTCGGCAACCTCTCTTAACGGTGAGCTTACCTTATCAATGTGTGTCAGAGGAAATGAAAAAGACAAAACTGTAGTTGAAAAGTTCTTTGATCTTATGGAAAAGAACATAAAAGTGATTGCTGAAGAAAAAATATAAACAATTTTTTGTTAAATGATTAAAATAAGCGGTTGTTTTGTCATACAATCGCTTGTTTTTTATAATCAGCAATTGTGTGTTGCGTTTTTTTGTGTTATAATACAAAAGAGGTTTTGAAAATGGTTTTAATTTTATATGGTTTTGTTGTTTTTTTGGCGACACTTTTAGGGTCGTTTGTAGGACTCGGCGGCGGAGTTATAATCAAGCCGGTCCTCGATGTTATCAATGCACACTCTCTAACTGAAATTTCTTTCTTTTCGTCTTGTGCTGTTTTTGCGATGTCGATAACATCAACTACACGTCATATCATTAAAAAAACGCCGATAAAGCCGTCTATTGTGTTGTTGGTTGCTTTGGGCTCGGTCGGCGGCGGTCTGCTCGGAAATTATCTTTTTAATTATGCGTTAAGTGTTTCTTCAACTCCGAATACCGTAAGAGGCATACAGTCTGCAATATTGACTGTTTTTTTAGTGTGCGTTATTATTTTTGTATCCGGTAATTTCAAAACATTTAATGTTAAAAATCCCATAGCAATTTTGCTGTCCGGATTACTGCTCGGTACTGCGGCGGCATTTCTGGGTATTGGCGGCGGACCGATAAATGTAGCTTTTTTAACTCTTATGTTTTCGTTTACGATGAGAGATGCAGCGGTGTATTCGGTGGCTGTTATTTTCTTTTCCCAATGCGCAAACATTATATCCACATATATAAAAACGGGCTTTTCCGGATTTGATATGAAGGTGCTGCTTGTGATTATCCCTGTTGCGGTTATCGGAGGGTTCATAGGTTCGATTTTAAATAGGAAATGCAATGAAAAAGCAATTAAAGTCACGTTTACAATTGCCGTATCTTCGGTTGCGGCACTATCTTTATACAATGCTGTAATGTCATTTATATAATATAACGGAGGAACATAATGAGGCCAAATATTATTTTTTATTTCAGCGATCAACAGAGATGGGACACTGTTAATGAAACCGTTACTCCAAATCTTATGAAGCTTGCCGAAACCGGTGTGAATTTTACTAATTCATATACGTGTCAACCGGTTTGCGGACCGGCTCGCGCTTGCCTTCAAACCGGTCTTTATGCGACGCAAAACCAATGCTATTGGAATGGAATTCCGCTTCCGCAAAACATTAAGCCGTTAGCGGAATACTTCAACGAAGCAGGATACGAAACAGCTTATGTCGGGAAGTGGCACTTAGCCTCTGACAGACTGCCGAACGTAGGCTTTCACTGCGAAAAAAGCGCAATTCCGGAGAACCTGCGCGGCGGTTATAAAGATTGGTGGCGTGCATCCGATGTACTTGAGTTTACATCACACGGATATGATGGATATGTCTTTGACAATGAAAACAGAAAAGTTGATTTCAAGGGCTACCGCGCTGATTGCATAAACGATTTCGCCCTTCAATATCTTGAGCAAAAGACATCGGATAAGCCGTTTTTTATGTTTGTATCTCATATTGAACCACATCATCAAAATGATCATCATTGTTATGAAGGCCCTAAGGATACTGTAGATAAATTTAAAGACTATCCTATACCACCCGACTTGTCGTTTTTACCCGGCGATTATAATAAAATGTATCCGGATTACATAGCTGCAATAAACAGACTTGATGATAATGTCGGTAAGCTCGTTAAAAAGCTGAAGGAAAAGGGACTCTACGATAACACAATTATTATTTATACAAGCGATCACGGCTCTCATTTTAAGACCCGCAATCTTGAGTATAAGAGAAGTTGCCACGACAGCGCAACGCATACGCCGCTGATTATCAGCGGAGGGATGTTCAAAGGCGGTGTAGTTGATGACAGGCTTGTTAGTCTTATAGATCTTCCTCCGACATTGCTTGATATGGCAGGAATACCGATACCGAAAAGCTATTCGGGCGTATCGCTGCTCAAGGAAATGCGTGAAAATAAGGAACGCGACTGCGTATTTATTCAAATAAGTGAAAGTCAGTGCGGAAGAGCTATACGCACCAAAAAGTACAAGTATTCCGTAAGGACTCTTGCTCCTACCGGATATGTTGCCCACAACTCAGATGTATATTTTGAAGATTATTTATATGATCTATCAGTTGATCCGATTGAGAAAAACAACCTAATAAAATCTCCGGAGTATGCTTCCGTAAGGGCTGAACTCAAAGATATGCTGATAAACGAAATGGTCAAAGCAGGGGAGCGTAAACCAAAAATTTTACCGGCTTTATTTGTAAGAAAAAAATAACAGGAGTTAAGGGAATGGAAAAGAAATATTTAACTTTAAAAGAAAAAATATGTTTTCCGCTTTCTGCTTTCGGCAGAAGCGGAATATATACTATAATGACAATGTTCTATCTTGTCTTTTTGGTTGACGTTGCTAAACTAAACGCTGTTACAGCAAGTGCTATTATACTCGGCGGTCGTATTTTTGATGCGCTTAACGACCCAATAATGGGAATGATAGTAGATAAGACGAGAAGTAAATGGGGAAAAATGCGTCCGTATTTGCTTTTCTCTCCGATACCGGTTTGTGTGTCGACCATCCTTTTGTTTATTGCTCCTTTTCAAAGCAGCGCGGCGGCTACTGTATATGCTGCGTGTACATATGTGCTTTGGGGTGTTTGCTTTACGATACAAGACGTTCCTTTTTGGGGACTGACTTCGGTTATAACACCAAACGAAAAAGAACGTACACAGTTTATTTCAAACGGACGTTTGGGTTCTACATTTGGCGGTATTCTTCCGGCACTTCTTATTCCTATCTTACGACAGTCTTCTCTCGGATTGCGCGGCGGTTATCTTTTCGGCGCAATTCTCTTTGGTGTCATGGGTGCGCTTCTTTCAAGTCTTGCGTTCTTTACTACTAAAGAGCGAATAGAGCCGTCAACAACGACACCTACTTTTAAAGAGACTGTTCATGTTGTCGGTCAAAACAAACTGCTTTTACTTGTAATCGCAGCGGCTATACTTGGTTCTACAATGGTTATTGCCAATATATCTGCTGACTATATAGCTAACTATTTAATAATTCAAGGTTACACGGACTTTGATGTTCTTGCTTCTACAAACGATGTTGTAGCCGCTTATAAAGCGGGCGGATTTTGGATACCGCGCGGAACTATTCTCACGACTTTAACTGTTGCCATTGGTGCCGGTATGGTGCCGGCCATGGTCGTATTCCCGATGCTTCGCAAGAAATTTGATTTGAAGCAGATTTACATCGGCTCGTCTATTTTCGGAGTCATTGCACACTGTGTTTGCTATTTGCTCTTTATGAATGATCCGGGGCATATTAATATTTATATTCTTTGGGTATGTCTGTTCTTAATGGGATTCCCTCTCGGAATTTATAATGTAATTACCTATGCTTTCATAGCTGACTCGGTTGATTATATGCAATGGAAAACAGGTAAACGATCTGAGGGTGTGTGTTTTGCTTTCCAGACCTTCCTTTCAAAGGTTACAGCAGGTATAGCCGGAGTTGTAACAGGTTGGGTTCTCGAAATAGGTAAGTATCAAAAGCCGATTGACGGTAATCTTGACATAAACGGCAAACAGATTTTGGCTCAGCAAACACCTTACACACAAAAATGGCTTCTGATTATGGTAACTCTTCTTCCTGCTCTTGGGTTCCTTTTAACTATGATACCGATGTTTTTCAATGATTATACCGGAAAGAAGAAAGAAAAAATACAAAATGAACTTGAAGAGATACGTAAAAAAGAGCATGAGTTGAGTTCCGCTGTAAAAGACTGAACTATTATTTATTTAAAATAGACAAAAAGACAGGCTGTATTTTTAGCAGCTTGTCTTTTTTTATAATTATTGCAAGAATTAAAAACAAATATTGCAAAACCGAGTAAAATATTATAAAATCTATAAGGTTAAAAAAGTATTTTTAAATCTTGGAGGCAAGAATAATGCAATACAGCAAAATGAATAGGGAAGAACTTGAGGATTTAAAAAGCGAGCTTAAGAAACAATACGATGACGTTAAGTCACAAAATCTTAAACTCAATATGGCGAGAGGTAAGCCGTCGCCCGAGCAGTTGGAGCTTTCCATGGATATGCTTAATTCGTCGATTTCAGCTTCTGATTGGATATCAGAAGACGGTACGGACGTGCGCAATTACGGTGGTCTTGACGGTATTCCGGAATGCAAAAAGCTTTTTGCGGATGAACTCGGAGTCGCTCCCGAAAACATCATTGTCGGCGGCGCATCAAGCTTGAATCTTATGTATGACTATATTTCACAGTGTTATACGCACGGTGCAGGTGCCGAGCCCTGGTGCCGTCAGGGCGACGTTAAATTCATATGTAATGTTCCCGGATATGACAGACATTTCGGTATATGCGAGCATTTTGGCATTAAAATGATAAATGTCAGAATGACAGAAACAGGACCTGATGTTGCAAAAATTGCCGAGCTTGTTAAAGATCCTTCTGTAAAAGGTATGTTCTGCGTACCGAAGTATTCCAATCCTGACGGAATAACGTATTCGGATGAAACAGTTCGTGCGTTGGCCGCTTTAAAACCGTCTGCGCCCGATTTCCGTGTAATATGGGACAACGCTTATATTGTGCACGACCTTTGCGATGATGCTGATACTTTGCTCAATATTTTTGATGCCTGCAAGGAATTCGGAACAGAGGATAATTTCATTGAATTTACTTCAACATCAAAAATAACCTTCCCCGGAGCAGGTATTTCGGCAATAGCTGCTTCACCGAAGAACATTGCGATGATTAAAGACAGATTAAAGTCGCAGACAATAAGCTATGATAAGATGAATCAGTTAAGACACGTTAAATACTTCAAAAATGCCGATGGTATTAAGGCACATATGAAGAAACACGCTAAACTTCTTGCACCTAAATTCAATATAGTACTTGAAACGCTTGAAAAGGAGCTTAAAGACAATGATCTTGCATCCTGGTCATCTCCTAAAGGCGGATATTTTATAAGTCTTGACGTTAACCATTGCAGCGCAAAACGCGTGGGTGAGATTTGTAAAGAACTCGGTGTCGTTCTTACTACCGTAGGTGCAACCTTCCCGTACGGAATAGATCCCGATGACAGAAATATCAGAATCGCACCTTCTTATCCTTCAACTGATGAGCTTCAAAAAGCAGCCGATATTCTTTGCCTTGCAGTTAAGCTTGCAACTATAGAGGCTTTGGTGTAAAATATACTCATAAAATCTATTTGTTTGCCCTAAGTATTACAAAGGGGTTATGAGTATGCTAAGAACAAAAAAATATAATAATGAGGCAGCTTCTTATCCGTATGTTTCCGCGATTATTGTAGCTGCCGGAAATTCAACAAGAATGGGCGGCGTCAATAAGCAGTTTTTGCTAATTGACGGCGTCCCTGTGCTTATCAGGACTTTGAAGGCATTTGAAAATTCGGATCTTATTAAGGAAATAATCATATCGGCACGTGAAGAGGACATTCCTCAAATTTTTGCTATGGTAAAAGATTATTCGGTTAATAAGGTCAGTAATATCGTTAAAGGCGGCTGTACGCGCCAGGAAAGCGTTTTTAATGCTGTTAAGTGTTGTATGACAGAGTCCGATTATATTGCCATACACGACGGTGCAAGACCGCTTGTGAATAGAGAAACAATTGAAAAAACGATTTTTGCGGCTTTTGATTTTGATGCCGCTGCGCCCGGTATCCCGGTTAAAGATACAATAAAAACCGTTAGTGATGAAGGAATAGTAACTTCAACGCCGGCGAGGGATTCGCTAAGGGCAATTCAAACGCCACAGGTATTTAATAAAAAAATGTACTTAAGCGCTATGCAGGGCGTTCCGAACAGTGAGCTTTTTACGGATGATTGCGGCTTAATTGAAGCATACGGTAAACTTGTTAAAATTGTTGATGGAGATAATACAAACATCAAAATTACGACTCCTGAGGATTTAATCATTGCCGAAGCAATTATCAACAAAGGAGAAAAAGATGAATTATAGAATCGGGCATGGATATGATGTTCATAAGCTTCAAAAGGGTAGAGAATTAATATTAGGCGGAGTTCATATTGAAAATGATGGAATTGGCCTTTTGGGCCATTCAGACGCAGATGTACTTGCCCATGCTGTTAGTGACGCTTTACTCGGTGCAGCTGCGCTCGGTGATATCGGAAAGCATTTTCCCGATACAGACGATGCCTATAAAAATGCCGACAGTATGGTTCTTTTATCTAAAGTGTGTGATTTGCTTAAGAAGAACGGTTATTCTGTCGGAAATATAGATGCCACGGTTTTGGCTCAAAGCCCGAAGCTTGCGCCGTATATTGCGGCGATGCGCACAAATATTGCAAAAGCATGTAAAATACCGTTGTCTGATGTCAGCGTGAAGGCGACAACAGAAGAGGGGCTTGGCTTTACAGGAGCAAAGGAAGGAATTGCGGCGCATAGTGTGTGTATTATAATAAAAGAGAAGGAGATAAAATTTATATAATATGCAAACTCAAAAAACATTGATGTTGATATTGAACTTTACCATAATATGTTGTGTTTTATTCAGCGCTGTTTTATTAAAAAATCTTTATAAAAAAACCAAAAGAGAAAATGCAACAGCTCCGGACGATAAAACCGCAAAAAATATCTGCGCTTTCTTATGGTAATTTTGATAATTCTGATTGTTTTAAGTGTTATCGCAATGATGTTAGGCATATTCAGTAAAATTCACATTTAATCTAAAACCACTCGTTTATGACGAGTGGTTTTGTATTTTATTGACAAATATTTGCTCTTTTGTTAATATGTTTATAAAGAATTTATTGGGGAGAATTATATGGATAAAATCATTGAAATATCTCATTTGAGCAAGTCGTATGGAGACATAAAGGCTGTTAATGATTTATCCTTTAGCGTTTATCACGGTGAATTGTTTGCATTTCTCGGCGTAAACGGCGCAGGAAAGTCCACAACCATTTCAATTATGTGTGGGCAGATAAAAAAGGACAGCGGAAAAATAGTAATCTGCGGCAAAGATACTGAGAAAAATTTCAACAGTGTTTCATCGGATATCGGTGTAGTTTTTCAAAACTCCGTACTTGATAAAGCGTTGTCTGTAAAAGATAATCTGCGCAGTCGTGCCGCTCTGTATGGCATAACGGGCAAAGAATTTAAAAAACGTCTTGATGAGTTATCGGAACTTCTCGGTTTTGAAGATATTCTTAACAGAACCGTCGGAAAACTGTCCGGAGGGCAAAGACGACGTATTGATATAGCAAGAGCTTTGCTTCACAATCCCAAAATACTGATCCTTGATGAGCCGACAACAGGACTTGACCCTCAAACAAGACAGCTTTTATGGTCGGTTATAACAATGCTTCGCAAAACTCATGGGCTTACCGTCTTTCTCACAACACATTACATGGAAGAGTCGGCGGACTCCGATTATGTAGTAATACTTGATGCCGGGCAAATTTCGGCAGAGGGGACTCCGTTAGAACTGAAAAATAAATATACAGGTGACTTTATTACTCTGTATGGGGAATCAGCCGCTCTTGCCGAGAGTCTTAATCTGCCGTCGGAAAAATTGAACGGCGCCGTTCGCATTGCTGTTCCGAATTCCGAAAAAGCAACCGAACTGATAATTAAAAATCCTGATATCTTTAAAGACTATGAGGTAATTAAAGGAAAAATGGATGATGTTTTTATGGCGGTTACAGGTAAAAACCTGAGCGGAGGTGACGTAAAATGATGGGTCTCGGCAATCTTATCAGAAGAAACAGCAAACTGTTTTTCAAAGATAAGGCAATGTTTTTTACTTCACTTATAACTCCGATTATATTGCTCATTTTATATACAACTTTTCTCGGAAATGTTTACAAGCAAAGCTTTTTATCCGCAATACCTACAGGCTTTGAGTTGTCGGAAAAACTAATAAATGCGGTCGTTGCAGGCCAGCTTGTGTCATCACTTCTTGCCGTATGCTGCGTAACTGTTTCGTTTTGTTCAAATATGCTCATGGTTCAGGATAAGGTCAGCGGCGCGCGTGCAGATTTAACCGTAACTCCTGTAAAAAAATCAACGCTTGCCGTAAGTTATTATATCTCGACGCTTATTTCTACACTTGCAATATGTGTTGCGGCTTCAGTTATTTGTTTTATTTATTTGTCTAATATTGGCTGGTATCTTTCATTTAAAGAGACGGTTTTATTCTTACTCGATGTGATATTACTTGTAATGTTCGGAACAGCGCTTAGCTCTATAATCAACTTCTTTTTAAACTCACAAGGTCAGATTTCCGCAGTAGGGACCATAGTCAGCGCAGGATACGGATTTATCTGTGGCGCATATATGCCCGTCTCAAGCTTTTCTGCCGGCTTGCAAAAAGTTATTTCTTTTTTGCCGGGTACATACGGCACGGGACTTTTACGCAATCACGCTTTAAACGGTGTTTTCAGGGAACTGTCCGAAATGGGTATGCCGAAGGAATTTGTCACCGTATTTAAAGACAGTATTGACTGTAACTTGTACTTTTTCGATAAATGCGTCAGTATAGAAGCGATGTATGCTGTACTGTGTTGTTCGGTGGTTGTGCTGGTGTTAGCGTATATTATATTAAATGTTGCAGTCAAGAAAAGATAAATAAGTTTTCAATTGTTATATCAGAATATATAAAAAGGTCACGGTAACTAAATTTGTTACCGTGACCTTTTCTATAACTTAATAATTATTTACCAAAAGTAAGAAGTAAATATCCGGCTGCAACAGCAGAACCGATAACTCCTGCAACATTCGGACCCATAGCGTGCATTAAAAGGAAGTTAGATGGATTGTATTTTCTTCCCTCAACCTGAGATACACGAGCCGCCATAGGAACAGCCGAAACACCTGCGGAACCTATAAGTGGATTAACTTTACCATGAGTTACGAGGTTCATAAGTTTGCCGAACAATACGCCGCCTGCGGTTGAGAAAGCAAATGCGACAAGACCGATTACAATTACAAGTATAGTTTTGGTAGCGAGGAATGTTTTGCCTTCTGCTGTGGCGCCTACGGTGGTACCGAGCATTATTGTTACGATATTGCAAAGAGAATTCTGAGCAGTATCACTGAGACGTTCGGTTACGCCACATTCTTTGAAAAGATTGCCGAGCATAAACATACCGATAAGCGGAGCGACCGACGGAAGAACAAGTACGCAAAGAACAGTAACAACAATCGGGAAAATAATTTTTTCTGTTTTGCTTACGGTTCTAAGCTGATCCATTTTGATTTCGCGCTCTTTTTTGGTAGTTAAAAGCTTCATAATCGGGGGCTGAATCAGCGGTATAAGAGCCATATAAGAGTATGCCGCTACAGCAATGGGTCCTAATAGCTGCGGAGCGAGCTTACTCGTTAAATAAATAGCTGTCGGTCCGTCTGCACCGCCGATTATAGCTATTGAAGCTGCCTCCTGAGGCGTAAAGCCCTCAAAACCGGGGATAAGGTTGGTTGCGATTGAAATAAGAAAAGCAACATAAATACCAAGCTGAGCAGCAGCGCCGAGAAGAAGACTTGAAGGATTCGCAAGAAGCGGTCCGAAGTCGGTCATAGCACCTACACCCATAAAGATAAGGCAGGGGAATATACTCGATTTAACACCCGCGTAAATCAGTCGCAAGACGCCGGTATCATACCAATGGGCACCTTCAACAACTTGGCCGCTGTATGACGACATCATAAGCGGATCATACATAATATCAGGATATATGTTAACAAGTAACATACCGAAAGCAATTGGAACTAAGAGAAGCGGTTCAAATTTTTTGACAATAGCCAAATATAAAAGAACAAAGGAGACTAAAATCATAACCCAGTTTTGCCATGACAACGATACAAAACCGGAGCTTTGAAATATCTCCACCAAAGCATTTACAACAGACATTTATTGACCTCCTCAGTTCAAATAAGCAAGGACGTCATCAGTTGCAACCGAGCTGCCTTTTGCGGCTACAACCTGTGAAACTGTACCATCCGAGGGAGCTACAATTTCGTTTTCCATCTTCATTGCTTCAAGAATAAACATAATGTCGCCGGCCTTAACGCTCTGACCTGCGGTAACATTTACTTTAAGTATTGTTCCGGGCATGGGAGCCTTAACAGCGGTTCCGCTTCCTGAAACAGGAGCAGGTGCGGGAGTAGCAGGTGCCGAGGGCTGTGTAGCCACAGGTGCTGCCGGAGCAGAAGCTGCGGTAGGCGCAACGCTTGTTACTATTGCCTCACTTAACTCGTCAACTTCGACTTCATAGTCTTTTCCGTTTAAAGTAACTACATATTTCATATTGTTAACCCCTTACTTGTTTTCTATAAGCTTAATTGAATTGAATTTTAATCTGTTCAAAGGAACTCCGCTTTCTTTGCTGACTATTGCCATAATTACAGCCGCAGTCTTTTCATCGGTTTTATAAAGATTCAACGTTCCCAATGTTTGATTTTCCGGAAGAGCAACACCGCCTTGGGGTTTTACAACCTCTTTAACGGCATCGGATTTTTTTGCGTTCTTTGCATTCGGCTCCTTTACAAACAATCTGATGAGTTTAGAAAGAAGCTGAACAAGAACTGCCAAAACAACAAGGACAATGAACACAACTACAATGCCGGTTATTGAAACATTAAGAGCTTCACCTATGGACATAACACTGTCTAATAAATACATCTTAACACCCCTTAGTCAATTCTTTTTATTGAATATTTAAAAGTATTTTTTTCTTTTTCTTCGCGCTTATCAAAAAATGCTTCAGCTTGAGTCGGGAATGCAATATAAGAAAGAACATCTTCGTCGCTCTTTGCCTTTTCTCCGATTTCTTTTTTAGCCTTTTCAAAACCGGGTTCGAGAGAGTCGGCAAATCTGCCCTTAATAGGTTCTTCGTCGCCGAGAACCTTTTTCATAAGATCCTTATCGATTTCGCCGGGGGCACGACCGTATTCACCCTTAATATAAGCTTTTACTTCTTTGGAAATATTCTTATATCTCTCTCCGACAAGAACGTTAACAGTTGCCTGAACGCCGACCATCTGACTCATAGGTGTTACAAGCGGGGGATAACCGAGATCCTTTCTAACCTTGGGGGTTTCAAGGAGAACATCATTAAACTTATCCATTTTGTTCTGTGCGGTAAGCTGTGCAACAAGGTTAGAGAGCATTCCACCGGGAATCTGATAATTGAGTGCATTTGTGTCGGTTGAAAGCACAAGAGGATTTAAAGAGCCTTTTTTTAAATATTCATCTTTTATAGGCTTAAAGAAGTCGTTGATATCTTTAAGGACGGAAAGGTCAAGGTCAATATCATAACCTTCCTGTTTTAAAGCATAAGCCATAGTTTCCGTAGGAGCCTGTGAAGTGCCGCCAGAGAATGAGGATATAGCAGTATCGATTACATCACATCCTGCTTCAACGGCTTTCTGAAGAGTAAGCATACCGAGTCCTGTGGTACAGTGTGTATGAAGAATAATGGGAGTTTTTACATTTTCCTTAAGAGCCTTTACCATATCATAAGCTTCTTTTGGACCTAAAATGCCTGCCATATCCTTAATGCATATAGTCTGGCAACCGAGCTCTTCCATCTGCTTGGCAAGCTTGATGTATGATTCAAGATTGTGTATTGGGCTTTGAGTATAGCAAATTGCGCCGGACGCAATGGCACCATTCTTTAAAGTCTCGTCAACCGCAACTTCTATATTTCTAACGTCGTTAAGAGCATCGAATATTCTTATGATATCAATGCCGTTTTCAATTGATTTTTTAACGAACATTCTTACTACATCATCGGGATAATGGTGGTATCCGAGCAAATTTTGACCTCTTAAAAGCATTTGAAGTTTTGTATTTGGGCATTTTGCTCTGATTTTACGGAGTCTTTCCCACGGATCTTCGTCGAGGTAGCGAAGGCAGGAGTCAAATGTTGCACCGCCCCAGCATTCAAGTGAATAATAACCCGCTTTGTCCATTGTTTCAAGAATGCCGTCAAATTCGGAGTAAGGCAATCTCGTTGCAATAAGAGACTGATTTGCGTCTCTTAAAACGGTTTCAGTAAACTGTACTTTCATATATATTACCTCCAAAAAAGTAACAAAATAATATCAAACACAATATAAAATCCAAATTGCTCCAATTTAATATTAATTATACAATATATAGTTTTGTTTATCAACATAAAAAATACATCAAAAATAATTTTGGTCAAAAAGAAAAAAAGAGAGACTTTACGGCCTCCCTTTTTTGTTAATTTTATAACGATATATTTTTGGTTAAATATTTTTGCAAAGCTCATACGCCTGAGAGGTTGCATCTGCAATTCGGCCTGTTTTTTCCGCATCGCCAATGAGATAAACATTTTTAAGTTTGCCGTTTATATCATCGTAAAGCTTATTTTCAGGTCTTACGCCGAGAGACAGAACAATATAGTCAGCATCGACCAAAAGTATGTTCTCCGTATCCACCTTATTTAGCTCTATTCCTCTGTCGGTAATTTCCGTAAGCTTATGACCTACAATAAACTTAACGCCGTGTGCTTTAAGTCTCGGCATACAATCATCAATGTGCTGCATCCAAGTGCCGGGAGCTATCGAATCAGCCATTTCAACCACGGTAATATCATTGCCGTTTTCAGCCAACATTTCAGATGTTTCAAGGCCCGTCATGCCGGAGCCTATGACCGCAACCTTCTTATTTTTTAGCACTACCGAACCATCAAGAATATCGGTTGTCGTGAAAACGTTATCTTTATCGGAGCCCTTAATTGATTTAGGCTTAATTGCTTTACCGCCTGTAGCTATTATAACAGCATATGGATTGTATGACTTTATAATACTTTCGTCGGCAATTACATTATATTTAATTTCGGCACCGTAATGTGTTGCGTTTGTAACCAAGTCCTCAATGCACCAATTAATTTTTTCCTTAAGAGGGGGCTTATTAGCGAGTTGTAGTTGCCCACCGGGGAAAGCGTTCTTCTCAAGAACTATCGGTTTAAATCCTCGCTTGGCTAAAACTTCCGCGCTCATTAGACCGGCAGGACCAGCTCCGACAATTACAACAGTTCTGCCGTTGCCGTTGGCAATTGGATGCTCCGATTCCTTGCCCAATTTAGGATTCACAGAACAATGAGCATGTGTTCCTTTGTATGCGTTTTTCTGCATACTTTCCATACAATACAGGCAACAGATGCATCTTTTGATTTCATCTTCTTTGCCCGCCTTAACCTTGTTTACCCAGTGCGGATCGGCTATGTGAGTTCTGCCGAGGCTGACAAAATCTTGAATACCTTCCTCGAGCTGTTCTTCCGCTTGCTTAGGAGAGCGAATTAGGTTAGCAGCCAATACCGGGATTTTTACTTCCTTTTTTACTGCTGCGGCCATATATTTTCTCCAGCCGGGCTCAAAAGAGGTAGGCTCCAACCAATAATTATATGTATCATAACCGGCACAGGAGACATCAATGGCATCAATCCCTTCTTTTTCAAGAACTTTCGCCATCCTAACTCCGTCTTCAAGCTTATAACCGATTTCGGGTTTACCGATCATAGAATAACATTCATCAACAGATAAACGAACAACAATCGGGAAATCATTGCCGCATGCAGCTTTAATTCCCTTGATAATATCGATTAAGAATTTCATTCTTCTTTCAAAGCTTCCGCCGTATTCGTCATTCCGCGTATTCGTGTAAGGACTCAAAAATTGCTGAATCAAATAGCCGTGTGCCGCATGTAATTCTACACCGTCCGCACCGGCCTTCTGCGCACGAACCGCACCGTTTATAAACTCTGAAATTATCTTTTTGATTTCCTTAACGGACATTTCCCTGTTTAAACTTTCAGCAGAGTATGCTCTGTCACATTTTGACGGAGAAAATGTACGAAGCACAAGGTCTTTCTGCATGAGCATTTTGCCGGCAGGAGCAACCTTATAAAACATTTTATCATATAGCTTACCCATTATTCTTTCGGCACCTATCGATACCGGTACGGTACCCATAAGTAAGCCCAGATTTTGTCTGCCGGGGTGGTGAAGCTGAATGAACATTTTGCAACCATGTGAGTGAACTCTGCTTATCATTTCCGCAAGAGGTTTAATATGATAGTCGTGGCTGATTGCAAGTTGGGCGAAAGCCGATGCTCCACTGAAATCATCAACTCTCGTTATCTCGGTAATAATAAGCCCGGCTCCTCCGATAGCACGTTCCTCGTAATAATCCATCATTTCCTTTGTCGGACAACCGTTAAACTGACCGAAACCAAGCATCATAGGGGGCATAACAACACGGTTTTTAATTTGAACCGTACCGATATTCATAGGGGTGAATAGCATCTTATATTCCATTTTGGCACTCTCCTAATCTTTTTTTCGGGAAATGTTTTTCCTTTATCTTAACATAAAAACGGACACTTAACAATGATTTATTCTTTTTTTACAGACTTTATGAGGGAAAAGATGCCGGACAGTAATAAAAATGCTGCAAACATCTTTCTAACAATCGCGCTGCTAATATGAGATAATGCTGTGTAGCCGACAATAACCCCGGCAATTCCGCCTAAAACAATCGGCCAAATATATTTAAAGCTGATAATTTTCTTTCCGGCATAAACTATCACAGATATAACAGCGCATGGAAGAAAAAGCAATAAATTATAGCCTTGAGCAGTAAATTGCTCAGTGTCAGTAAAAAATGTTAGATATAAAATGTAAAAACTACCGCCGCCGAGACCCATCGAAGTTATTACCGAAGATACGAAAATGGCAAGCAAATTCATAAAATTGTTCATTTAAATAATAACCTTATTCCGGCATAGATCATAAAAAAAGAAAATGCTACCGACAAGAATCTGTTTGAAAGCTTAGAGAAAACAACCGTACCTATAATCGCTCCCAAAGCCGAAGCGGGAAGAATTGTAATTATACTGTTAAAGCTTGTAAATCCCTTTTTAATATACATATAAAATGATATTACGGAGAGAGGCAGAATAATAGCGATCGTGTTTGCCTGAGCCTGTTTTTGTGTCATACCGGCAGCTTTAAGAATCGGAACCGATATGATTCCTCCGCCTGCGCCGAGAGTAACGTTTATGATACCTATCGGAATGCCGATCAGGAATTTCTTTATCGTACTAATATTTATCACCGATGTTATGTTTTACCGCAAAAAATATTATATTCATAAAAAACAGCGAAGTGAAAAATCACTTCGCTGAAAAATTAATATTTTACTATTTATTTTTTTTGCTGAACAAGGCATCTCTGATAACACTATTCGGGTCCTTTATCAGCAATATAATTATCCAAACAATGAGACCCAATGCAATAATCGAAAAACCTAAAAACGCATCGTTCAGCATATCCTCCGGAGCAGGAGTAAAATATGCTGCCTTCAACTCGGAGTACTCAAAAACCGCATCAACGAACCACATAACGGAAGCACCCCAAAAGATATAGCACGGAACGTTAAGCAGATATTTTTTTCGTTCGGCACAAAAGTACCAAACAGCAGTTGAAATAATTGCGGCAAATACGCTGATAAGTAATGTCATTATTCCATTAATTCCTTTTCTTTGGAAATTTTTGTTTCTTTAATCTTAACGACCAAAAGCATAATTCCCCAAACGGCAGTAACCAAAAGAGACATTGCAACACCGACGGTTGCCATTTCATGAAGCATTGTAGCTGTATCCTCGGCGTTTGATGCGCCTGTAAGGAAGGGGAAATAAGGAGTTAACTCTCCGTGCCAAAGGTGTTCAAAGGCAAGAAGTAAAACACCGCCCCAAAGTAAATTGCGAAGCCAAGAAAGCTTTCTTGAAGCCGAAATTTTATACTCAGGAGCCTGGACAGCACCCTCAGGCAGCTTACATTCAAGCTTCTCCTGTGAAATTTCATGCTTTTTTGCGATTTGCACAGCTACGGTTGCAATAACAGCTTCTGCAGCCGGTACTACGAAACAAGCCATAATTTACCTCCGGTAAAGTAAAATTTGAATGATAAAAGTTTATCAATACTAATAATATAATAATTCTTTAATAGATGTTTGTCAATTGAAAATTGTCTAAAATTTCATAAATAAACAGATTTTTTTGTTTTGACTTATTTTCTTATGATTATTGACAATTGTATGAATAAAAGCGTAAAATATATCTAAATAAATTTTATCGGGAGAATATTATGGATAAAGTAAGAGTAATTGAAATAAAACAAAGTGTTTTTAAAAATAATGACGAACAAGCCGAAAAGCTGAGAGGCGAGCTTAAATCCAAAGGGGTATTTTTATTAAACCTTATGTCCTCTCCCGGTTCAGGTAAAACCACCACACTGAAAGCTACAATAAATGCGCTTAAAGATAAGCTGAAAATCGGTGTTATGGAAGCAGATATTGACAGCGATGTTGATGCAATAAAAATTGCCGAAACAGGTGTAAAATCAATTCAGCTGCACACAGGAGGGATGTGCCACCTTGATGCAGCCATGACTAAGCAAGGTGTTGAGGCTCTCGGCACCGATGGGGTTGAACTTGCAATTCTCGAAAATGTCGGAAATCTTGTTTGTCCCGCAGAATTTGACACAGGTGCCGTTAAAAATGTAATGATATTATCTGTTCCCGAGGGTGACGATAAACCGCTTAAATATCCTCTTATGTTTAAAGTAAGCGATGTTGTGCTTATCAACAAAATCGATGTTTTACCTTATTTTGATTTCGATGTTGAAAAGTGCAAGGAATATATCAAGCACAGAAACCCAAACGCAAAAATCTTTCTTATCTGCGCCAAAACAGGCGAGGGGATTGAAGAATGGGCTACTTGGCTTAATGATGAAGTCAGAGAATGGATTGACAAATAAAATAAATGATAATAAAAAACGCTTGATGAAAATCAAGCGTTTTTTTATGTCTGGAACAATTTAATTGTTAAAAGCGCCTTTAATTGACTCCAACGTTGCTGTAAGGTCACTCTGAGGAACAAGCATTGATATATCTACTTCCGAAGTAGTTATCATTATTATGTCTGTATTAGCTTTTGCGGCAGCCGCAAACACCTTGGCGGCTACACCGGGCTGACCTTTCATAGCTTCTCCGAAGACAGATATTTTGCAGTTTCCGTTGCTTACCGAAAGTTTAACATCGGGATACAAATCTCTTATTTTAGCGGAAAGCTCCAAAATTTTTCCCAAATCGTCACCGCTGACGGTAAATGACAAATGCGGCTTGTTGCTGTGCGGCGGTGTTTGAGAAATCATATCAACATCAATATTATTTGTCGAAATCATATCGAAAATTTTTGATATGGTATTCATATCGGCAGGTGAATCGTTGAGTGAAACAAGCGTCACATCTTCGACTACTGATATATTTTGAATGGTTTTCATACAAACGACCTCCTTATTTAGCATCAACAAGCTGACGCATATTGTATAGTCCTGCAGGTTTTCCCTCTAAGAAGAGAGCGGCATTTATTGCACCTGTTGCAAAAAGCTCCTTGGAACGCGCTGAATGAGAAATTGTAATTATCTCATCATGACCCGCAAAAATTATTTCATGCTCACCGACTATTGTTCCGCCGCGAATCGAATGAATGCCGATTTCGTTTTTGCTGCGCTTTGCTCTTTTCGAGTGTCTGTCAAACTCATATTTCGGTTTAACCGACAATGCATCGGATATGCTGTCTGCAAGCATAAGAGCTGTTCCTGAGGGCGCGTCAATCTTTTGATTATGGTGCGCTTCGACAATTTCAATATCAAAAGAGCCTTCAAGTACACGTGCAGCCTTGGCGGCAAGCTCCGATATTAAATTTACGCCGATAGACATATTCGCCGAGAAAAACATAGGGACTGTTTTTGAGCACTCATTTATATCGGCAATTTGCTCTTCGCTGAGGCCTGTGGTAGCTACAACCGCAGGGCACTTTTTTGCAGAAGCATATTCCAAAAGTCCGCTCAAAACAGACGGGTGAGAGAAATCAATTATCACATCGGCATCAACACCGCTGATTGAGTCAAAAGATTTAAACACCGGAAACTCCGCTTTTCCGTCACCTATATCTACGCCGGCAACTATTTCGCAGTCGTTTCTCGAGGAAACACAGTCTCGTATAACATGGCCCATTTTGCCGAAGCAACCGCTTAGGATTATTCTTATCATTTTTTCACATCCGTAAATCTTAATAATTACTTAATAAGTCCGTACTTTGCCAAAACTTTTCTCAAGTGTTCGGTCTTTTCCTCGGACATATCGCATAACGGCAGTCTGAGAGGACCGACGTCAAAGCCCATCATACGCATTGCAACCTTGACGGGGATGGGATTAACATCCATAAACAGAGCGTTGCAAAGCTCGAGATACTTAAGCTGAAGCTCGGCACTCTTTTTAAAGTCACCGTCAAGTGCGGCAGCGGCAATATCATGAGCCTCCTGCGGCATAACATTTGAAAGAACCGAGATAACGCCCTTGCCGCCGAGAGACATAATCGGAGTTATTTGATCATCATTACCTGAATAAACGGCAAAATCATCGCTGCAAAGAGAAATGGTTTTTGCTATTGAAGACAAATTTCCTGTAGCCTCTTTAGCGGCATAAATGTTTTTATGCTTTGAAAGTTCGGCATAAGTTTCCGGTTTAATTTCACAACCGGTTCTACTCGGTACATTGTACAAAATAATCGGTGTAGAGACACGGTCGGCTACATAAGTAAAGTGTTTAATAAGACCTTCCTGAGAAGCCTTGTTATAGTAAGGAGTTACCATAAGCAGACCGTCAACGCCGGCTTTTTCGGCCTCATTTGACAAATTCAAAGCATATGCTGTGTCATTGCTTCCGGTTCCTGCTACTACGGGAATTCTTCCGGCAACAACATCAACTGCGTACTTGATTACTTCTGTGTGTTCCTCATGAGAAAGTGTGGCACTTTCACCTGTGGTACCGCATATAACGATACAATCGGTTGAATTAGCTATTTGGTATTCAAGAATTTCTTTAAGTGCCGGATAGTTCACCTTACCGTCAGAAGTAAACGGGGTAATTATCGCAACACCTGCACCTGTAAAAATGGGCTTTTTCATTGTTATCCCTCCGAATAAAATCAGTCCATGTAGCCTTCGGCGCAAAGAAGTTCCGCAAGGAGAACAGCTCCGCCTGCAGCGCCTCTCAGCGTGTTATGAGAAAGGCATACAAATTTATAGTCGTACTGGGTATCTTCACGAAGTCTGCCAATTGATATAGCCATACCGTGTTCAAGCCCTCTCTGCAGTTTCGTCTGAGGAAGATTATCCTCAGTAAAATAGTTAAGGAACTGTTTGGGAGCACTGGGGAGCTCGAGCTCCTGAGGTCTGCCTTTGAAATTCTTCCAAATTTCAAGCATTTGCTCCTTGGTGGGCTTATCTTCAAATCTTACGAAAACCGCGCCCATATGACCGTTTGAAACGGGAACACGAAGACACTGAGCAGTAAAATTGGGGGAGGTGGCGTCAACAATTTTGTCGCCCTCAATGTGACCCCAAATTTTAAGCGGTTCTTTTTCGGATTTTTCTTCCTCGCCGCCGATAAAAGGTATTACGTTATCGACCATCTCGGGCCACGTATCAAACGTTTTTCCTGCTCCGGAAATAGCTTGATAAGTGCAAACCAAAACATCTTTTACACCGAATTTCGAGAGCGGGAACAGGGCAGGAACATAACCCTGAAGCGAGCAGTTGGGTTTAACTGCAATGAAACCGCGCTTTGTACCGAGACGCTTTCTCTGCGACGGTATAATTTCTATGTGTTCGGGATTAAGCTCGGGAAGAACCATAGGAACATCGGGGGTGTGTCTGTGAGCACTGTTGTTTGAGACAACGGGGCACTCGGCCTTTGCATATCTCTCTTCCAATGCTTTTATCTCATCTTTTTTCATATCTACGGCACAGAAAACAAAATCAACCATAGAAGCGATTTTTTCAACATCTTCCGTAGCATTCATTACTACCATATCTTTAACGGCGTCGGGAATATCCTCATCCATGCACCATTTGGCTCCTACAGCCTCTTTATACGGTTTGCCGGCTGATCTTGAGCTTGCGGCAAGTACCTTTATGTTGAACCAAGGATGTTCACTCAGCAATGTGATAAATCTTTGTCCTACCATGCCGGTCGCACCGATAATACCAACATTATAATTTTTTCCCACTTGTATTTACCTCCAAAAAATGTTATTCTATTGTCTGCAAAAAAAGACCGGTTAAAAAAACCGGTCATCATTTGTCAAAATAAGGCTTGCATTATCAGGAAAGATAATGTCGATAGCTCTCCATCACAACAAAATGATGACAGTCGCATTGCTGTTAACAATGTGCCCAAAAAGCATTGCCCGGAGCAATTGCTTTTTTCGGCAAAAATCCCTTTCACATATCGGTTATCAACGTCCGGCGTCTGTCAAAATGCTACTGATGATTTCTGCACCTCTATCGCAGTTTTATTTATAATATCATTTTTATTATATATAGTCAAATATTTTTGAAAAATTTATATACATATCGGAGATAAGCCATGAAAAAGCATGATTTTTATTACGATTTACCAAACGAACTTATTGCGCAGACTCCTATTGAGCCTCGTGATGCGTCAAGAATGATGGTTGTCAATAGGCAAACAGGGGAAATTGAGCACAAGCATTTTTATGATGTTGTAGACTATTTAAATCCCGGCGACTGCCTTATTTTAAATGACACCAAGGTTTTGCCGGCACGACTTTACGGTATTAAAGATGAAACCGGCGCAAAGGTTGAATTTCTGCTTTTAATGCAAAAAGAAAAAGACGTATGGGAAGTAATTACCGGCCCCGGAAAGAAAGCAAAGACCGGCTCCAAATTTACATTTAACGACGGTATATTATATGCCGAAATAACCGCTGTGCTTGACAACGGAGACAGAATCGCTAAATTTACGTACGATACCGACAAATTCAGTAATTTCTTTGAGGTACTTGACAAAATCGGTGAAATGCCGCTTCCGCATTACATCACGCACAAGCTCGAGAACGCAGACCGTTATCAAACGGTATATGCTAAGGAGCTCGGATCTGCCGCAGCTCCTACGGCGGGTCTTCATTTTACGCCGGAGGTTTTACAAAAGATAAAGGATAAAGGCGTAAAAATCGGCTATGTAACCTTACACGTAGGCATAGGCACTTTCAGACCGGTTAAAACCGAAAATATTGAAGAACATAAAATGCATTCGGAGCACTATCATCTTCCAAAAGAGACGGCAGATCTCATAAACGAAACACACAATAACGGCGGAAGAGTGGTAGCGGTCGGAACTACCTGTTGCCGTACTCTCGAAAGCGTGGCAACATACTGCGGTGAAATATGTGAAAAGGATGATTGGACAAGCATTTTCATATATCCGGGTTATAAATTCAAATGCATTGATGCGCTTATTACAAATTTTCATCTACCGGAAAGTACGCTTATAATGCTTGTATCGGCTTTTTATAACAGAGACGACGTTTTGAAGGCATACGAAGAAGCAGTTAAAGAGAAATACAGATTTTTCAGTTTTGGCGATGCAATGCTTATCCTGTAAAGGATGCTCACAGCCAAAAAAGAGAGCCGAAAACCTTAGTATTACTGGGGCTTTCGGCTTTTTCTTATTCCTGCGTTTTATACAAAAATTTGTGTTCGATACCGTTTTTGAAACGGATAGAGATAATTTTACCCTGTTTTATTACAATTTTTTGAGTTACTGAATTGATAAATTCTTTGATGATTATTGGTTCAACTTTGCGTATAAGTTTCTCGAAATCAACGTAGCGTTTGTCTTGCAGGTGGTGAGTCATTATGAACATCGAAGCCTTTGCCAAAAATTCGTCATCTGACAAGGTGAACTGACGAGAGCTGTGCTTTTCGATTTCTTCCAACCGCTTGTCGATTGTGTCGATTGAGTCTGACAAGTTCTTTCGCTCTATGAGGTAGTCACTCTCGGAGATTGCTTCGTCATTGTAAAGATAAAGAGATTTTAGTCGTGCCAATGCCCTTTCTTTTTTTCGATGCTCGGCAAGAAGTAAGTCTCTTTCATCGGCAAGTTCCTCAGCTCCTGCTATATCAGACAGCGTTCGTGATGTGTAAACGGCATCTGAGATGCCAGAGCGAAGCATATCGTACATTTCTTGCAAGCCGATTTTTTCAATGTGCTCAACCTCAGAAAATGTAGGTCCTCTTAACAGTTTACGCTCGAATGTTTCAATAGATGTGGATTTTCCAAAATTATTTTGTGCTTTTATGACATTTGCAATGTAGTTCAGCACAAATGGAGCGACAACAACATCCGAAATGTATTTGTTTTCGCAGTCGTCAAACCGCCGCTTTCGTGAACAAGCGTAGATTGATGGTCTGTAACCGTCAGCTCGTTCACGGTCGATAGTGCTTTGCATCTGATTGCCGCAGTAGCCGCAGTAGAGTATGCCAGCAAAGATGTGTATGTTTTTGCGTACATATGTCTTGCTTGAACGCTTGTTGCTTCTGCGGTTATCTTCAAGAATTGCACAGACACGCTCCTGTCGTTCCGCCGATACAATGGCTGGGTGATGCTCTTGTACGGAAATCCAGTCAGCCTTAGGTTTCAAAAACTTACTGCTTGTGTTACCGCCACTTTTGCTTTCATCGTGGTAGTTATATCGGTAAGCACCTGTGTAAAAAGGATTTTTGAGTATTGTCGAGATAGTGGTTGGGCTCCACGGAGTTCCGCTTCGAGGCAGTATGCCTTTTTCATTCAAAGTGCGAGCTACAACGAGAAGCGAGTGTACACGCTCGTATGTGTCATAAATCATATTGATAACAGAAGCCTCTGCTTCGTTAATCGAAAACAAGCCTGTTTCCTTATCGTAGTTGTAACCATAAGGCACTCTGCCGCCGTTCCATTGCCCGTTTGAAGCACGAGACAACATAACAGCTGTGACACGCTCGGAAGTCATATTGCGTTCCAATTCTGCAAACACGAGTATGATTTTGAGCATCGCTTCGCCCATAGCATTTGAAGTGTCGAACTGCTCATTTTTTGAGACGAATGTAATACCGAGTTTTTTGATTTCAGCGTACATCTCGGCGAAGTCCAAAAGGTTGCGGCTGATGCGGTCTATTTTCCAGACTACGAGATGAGAAAACTCGCCTGTACGAAGACGAGCCATCATCTGCTGGAAAGCAGGACGGTCAGTATTTTTAGCAGAGTAGCCTGCATCTTCAAAGATTTCGTACTTGTCGATATTAAGGGCGTATTTTGCGTAGTTAATCAAGTCTTCTCGTTGAACAGGCAAACTATCTTTATCTATCTGCCAATGAGTTGATACACGAACATAAAGAGCGCATTTCTGATTTGACAGCTTATCGCTCACATTTTTGCTTTGTTTCATAGTCGCCTCCGTTGAAAAAGAGCTTGCCGTTTTCCGACAAGCTCTTTCGCTTATTTGCCTCGTAGAGTGTTTCGGACATCTTCTGAATATATCTTGATGTCGCAGAACTCGAATGTAGTGTAGTCGCCAGCGGTTACTTCAGAAGCTCTGCTAAAGTCTCCGTATGGAGCGTATGTGCAGTACCCGACAGTTGCACCGCCAGTTGTGTCATCGCCCTCAACAAAAAGAAACAGACTTATAGCGTTCAGCTTGTGTGCCTCTGAATGACTGCGAACGATGTATTCCATAAGCGATTGAATTTGCTCATCAGTTTTGCCAGCGACAAGAGCTTCATCGACCGTCACCCTGATGCGACTGCGTTTTGCGTTCGATATGCTGATGTCTTCAATGGAAGCGATGTCGTAAGAATATCCGTTGACAGTCACGCTGATTTTTTCGGTGGAGACAGCACCGTCCTTTGTCTGGGCGTAAATCTCGGCAGTTCCAGCAGACACACCTGTTATCGTGTAGTACACGCAAGTTGTCAAAGCCGTCTTGTCGTAAGCAAAAGTTACAACGGAGCTGTCTGAACTTATGAACTCAATGTCATCCATTGAAAAGTTGTCATTACCCTTAACGGAAAAGTAGCCAGTTTTAGTTTCTTCTGCTTTGAGTTCAAGAGGAGAAGTCAGAGTGGCAAATTTCAGCTCGGTAATACCAGTTGATGAAACCTTTGAGTTTGATGAGCCAGTATCATCCGAAAAGCTGCATCCCGACAGCAAACTCAAAGTTACTACGATAGAGATAATTGTTAGTACGAGTCTGTTTTTCATTTTTTGCCGTTCCTCCGTTTAATAAGTTCAGAAATGCAGATGATGTTGCCTTTGCGTGTCATCCGATTTTTCTCTCATCTTGTTTTGCAGGTTGAACGAAGCCCCTTTCAGCTGGAGTCATATAAGCATCAAGGACAGACCAGATGATACCCTCGTCACGCTCCGAAGCTCTACGAAATGCAGAAAGCAGAACACGCTCCTCAGCAGTCATATCTGGTTTGTACTGCGGAATATCGGTAAGACCGAGCAGATAATCGGTTGAAACATTAAGTGCCTTAGCAATGTTCACAAGAATATCTAAGCGTGACGATTTGTTCACGCCTGTTACATACCTGCTGATAGTAGCTTCTTTCGTTTCGGCGGCGTCAGCAAGCCATTTCTGACTGATGCCACGCTCGTCAAGCAGTTGCTTCAAAATTGAGCCAAAGTCCGTAGTCATAGTATCACCTCTTGCATATATTAGCACATTCTTATTAAAATAAGAGTAAAATAATGAATTTAAGAATATTTCTCTTAAAATTGTTTGACAACTTACCGAATAGTAAGTATAATAAGAAACGAGTTAAAAAACTAAGACTAAAAAACGGAGGTGAGCTTGATGAACACCAGCGAGTTAAAGTCAAAAAGAATAGCTCAGAATAAGGATGTTTCGTATATGGCAAGCGTCATCGGAAAGTCAAATGATGCCTACGCAAAAAAAGAGCGTGGTGTCGTTAAATTCACTCCCGATGAGATTGCATCGGTTGCAAATGACCTTTGCCTCTCTCCTGCTGAGTTCAACAGTATTTTTTTTGACTCGCGATTACTGTTCGGTAAGTGCATAAGCAAACGAATTTCTTAACAGTAATATTTTACCAAGAAAGGAGGCTGGGCGAAATGGCAAACGAATGTATGAAAACAAACGAAAACATCTACTTTCGGTGTAGGAAAGAAGCCGCAAAATACAACGACAAACTAAACAGCAGAGAGAGTGCTTCCGAACTGCTTGGAGTTTCGGTATCAAGCCTCGCAGATTACGAACTCGGCAACACAAAGGTAGTACCTGTTGACAAGGTTGTGTTGATGGCTGACCTGTATAATGCACCGCAGTTATTAAACGGTTACTGCGCCAGAGAGTGTCCGATAGGGTGCAGAAAAGACATAGCAACCGAAATTCAGCCTATTGAGAGGACTACGGTTGGTCTTCTCGACCTCCTGCAAAACGAAAAGATTAGCAGATATATGTCGGCTCTTACAAGCATTGCGGTAGACGGACAGGTTTCGGAAGATGAAAAAAGCAAGATGACAGAAATCGTTGATTACCTAAACAAAGTCAGAGTGCTTGTTGAGGAGCTGACTTTGTTTGACTACAAGATGAACGGAGATGATGGCAAATGATTACGGCAGAAGAAATGAGAAAGTTGCTTGCCGCAGAGTTTGGCATCAAGACAGACGAAGAACTCGAAAGAGCCTTAAAAAAGAAAGGTGGAATTAGGATTGGCATATTCACGGACGAAAAGAAAAACGAGGACAAAAAAAGAAAAGTTGTTGCGGTGGTTTAAGAAGAACAGCGTTTATTTGTTTCTGTTAGGAGTGTTTCTGTCGGGCGCAATAGTTGGTGCAATGATAGTTGCGATAGTAAATGCGATGAACGCTCAGGCTGTTTGCGATGTTAAAGTTCAACAGTCAGCAGTGCCTCAGAGCAAATACTTGACATTAGCACAGCCAGAAAAAGTTGTTTGGGATGAATACATAGCAACTGCTTATTGTTCTTGCAAAAAGTGCTGCGCATCTTATGCAGAAAATCGTCCAGTTGACGATGACGGAAACGAAATCGTGTACACGGCGTCAGGAGAACGAGCAGTACAAGGCATAACGATAGCTGCCGACTGGAGCGTTCTGCCAGCAGGAACGGTAGTTGAAATTGACGGATATGGCGAGTTCACCGTCCACGATAAAGGTGGAAATATAACTGGAAACAAGATTGACATTTACTTTGAGAGCCATCAAGAAGCACTCGAATGGGGTGTCAAGACTGTGAAATTAAGAGTGATTGAGAACGGAGGTGAAAAGAAGTGAAACTGAAAACAAAAATCGGTGTCTGGAAAGCGCGAAGAAACGCAGAACGAGAGCTTGGATTTAAGATTTCAGACGAAGAAGCCAAAGAAATTCTCAACTACTGCATCCGAAAGCTGTCGTACATCAAGAAAGACGAAAGTTATCTGCCTCTTATATACGAAGGCACAATACCACAGCACTTGCAGATAAGGGCGATTAACAAAGCATCAATAGAGATGATGAGACTGAGAAAGGAGGTTGAAACAAATGTGTTCGGTATGCAGACAGCACCCTTGTCATCCGATGTGTCCTAATGCACCAGAACCGCCAGCGGTTTACATCTGCGAGAGCTGCAAAGAACCGATACGAGCAGGTGATGAATATTTCGAGCTGGACGGTGACTACTGGCACGAGGAATGTGCAAGCGACAATGCTATTGAAATCCTAACCGAGCATTGCGGAGGAAAAAAAGGAACTGCCGAGGAGGATGACGGTTATGACGAATATTGAAATTCCAGTATTTAATGAACTGTCGTTTGACGAGGCAAAGCACTGGTACAGACTGAACGGCAATTTTATTCCGTCAGTAAGTGCAGTAATGAGACCTTTGTCACAGGCACTTTACAAAGATGTTGACGAGGAAGTGTTGAATAAGGCGGCGGCACGAGGAACGGCTGTGCATAATGCTATTGAGAACTATACGAAGTTCGGCATTACAGACATCGAGCCTGAGTTCGAGGGATATTTCAGAGCTTTCAGGAGCTGGTGGAAAGAAACAAACCCAACCTGCCTTGCAACGGAGTGCAGAGTGTATCACAAAGCGCTCAGATATGCAGGAACTGCGGATATGCCAGTTGTTATCGGCAACGAACGCATCCTGATTGATTTTAAGACATCGGCATCGGTAAACAAGATGCTGACAGGCGTACAGCTTGAAGCGTATGCCAAAGCGTATGAGAGCCACGGATTGTCATTCGATGGCAAAGCAGTATTGCACCTAAAAAGTGATGGTAAGTATGGCTGGCATTATTATCCGAAAAACGACTTGGAAAATTGGGAAGTTTTCGGAGCGTTGATGGTGGTATACAACCATATCCAAAAATACAAGTGGAGGTAACTTGAATGAATAGTAGCGAAGAAAAGGTTGTGGCTGTAATTGAGCCACAGACGGCGGCAGGTGAAGATGAGCTTGCCGTGCAGGTGACGGACATTGAAATCAGGGCTGAGGGAATGGTCGTGTCCAGCGATGATGAGTACAAGGAAGCTGGAGAATTTGGTCGTCTGCTCAAAGCAAAGATGGCTGAGGTAACCGAGTTCTTTGCACCGATGAAAAAAGCGGCTCACGATGCTCACAAACAAGTGTGCGACAGAGAAAAGCAAATGCTTTCACCGCTTAAAAATGCAGAGTCTGTATTGAAAAAGTCTATGAGCACCTATGCCTTAAAGAAAGAGCAGGAACGCAGAGTCGCCGAGGAAGCGGCGAAGAGACTTGCTCAGGAGGAAGCAGACCGCAAGCTACAAGCGTCTATTGATGCGGAAGCAAGCGGCGATGCAGAAGCAGCCAAAGCAGCAATGCTTGATGCAGAAATCGCAGACAACGCTTCTCGTATGGTTTCTATGCCAGAGCAAAAGTTGAAAGCGGAGGGCGTTGGCACCCATAAAGACTGGGAAATCACGGCGATTGACGCAAGTAAAGTTCCTGTTTCCCTTGCAGGTATGATTATCAGACCTGTTGACGAGGCGGCTGTAATGAAGCTCATAAGAGCTTCCAAAGGTACAATTCAGATTGAGGGCATTTCTTATCAGGAAACAATCAAAATGAGCTTCAGGAGGTAATAAAACGATGGCAAAGAATGAATTGATGGCAGTCAACTATGAAACGGCTCTCGGCAATGTCCAGCTTGACGCTGAAACCGTTAAGCAGTATCTCGTAAAAGGAAACGGAGCTGTCTCCGACCAAGAGGTGTTCCTTTTTGTGAAGATGTGTCAGGCACAAAGGCTCAATCCTTTTGTGACAGGAGAAGTTTATCTTATCAAATTCGGTAGTCAGCCAGCTCAGATGGTTGTAGGCTACGATACCTACAAAAGACGAGCAGACGAAAATCCTGCACACCTCTTCACCGAAAGCGGCATCGTAGTAAGCAGAGGTAGCACAGGTGAAATCGTCCAAAAGACAGGTGCTTGCCTGTACCCGACCGAAACGCTTGTTGGTGGTTGGTGCAGAGTCCATAAGATTAAGGGCGATAAAGAAGTTACGACCTACAAAGAGGTAGGCTTTAACGAGTACAACAAAGGCAACGCCATCTGGAAAGAGAAGCCTTGCACAATGATTGAAAAGGTCGCTATCAGTCAGTGCTTGCGTGAAGCATATCCGAAAGACTATGAAGGTCTGTACACAGCAGAGGAACTTGCACCTACACAGTACAGTGTTGTGGTAGACCAGAACGGCGAAGTGATTGACGGAGACGGCACACCTGCCGATGACGATGAACTCATCACTCAAAGTGAACGCCAGACGCTGTTTGCGAGAGCACACGATGCGTATGGTAAAGAAGACGGCAACGAGGTTATCAAAAAGCTGATTGCGGATGAGGGTCTACGCTCTACCTCGCAGATGACAAAATCCGTTTTCCGTAAGGTAATGGAGAAACTCGAAGATGAGATTTTAGCATCAGGCACAGATGAGGCTGCAACAGAGGCAGAGGCAACGGAATAATGGATAAAGCAGAGAAGTCTATCGTGATACGGCTTCTCTGCATAAAGGCAGGTGATGATGGTGCATTGGATTGCAGTTCACGAGGAAGTTCTTGGCAGCAAACTGAGAGGCTTTCGCAAAAAGGTTAAGTGTTCAGAAGCTGAGGCTCTCGGTATTCTGACATATATGTGGCTTTGGGCGAGAAAAAACACTGATATAACAGGCCTGCTCGGCAATACAGATAAGGCTGATATTGCCAGTATGATAAATCCAGTCCTCAGCGAAAAGCTGGATGCAGAGGCAGTTACAAATGCACTTGTGGATTGTGGCTGGCTTGACGAGGTTGACGGTGAGCTTTATGTGCACGACTGGCAAGAGTGGCAGTCGTATTGGTACACCTACCTTGACAAGCGAGAAAAAGACAAGGAGCGTAAACGGCAGGAGCGTGAGAGAGCAAGGCGAAGTAACGAGCCAAAGCCTGAAACCCCAATAGAAGAGGCTGATACAGCTGCCAATCAACCGCAAACAGACGAGAACGAAAAAAGCAAAAAGCCGAAGAAGCCTCCAAAAACCAAGTTCGCCGAGGGCGTTTCAATGTACCCAGAGGAACGAGAAAAGCTCGTTGAGCAGTACGGCGAAGAGTTTACGGCAAAGCTGATTGAGGAGCTGAACAATTATAAGCTGTCAAATGGAAAGAGATACAAGGATGATTACAGAGCTATCCTGAGCTGGGTTGTTGAAAAATGCGAGAAGAAATACCCAGACATCAGAGCCAAACACATCCGACCTCAACAGACCGCAAATACAGGCGGCAATCCGTTTGCTGACTATAAGTAAGGAGGAAATATGTCAGGAAGTATAGGCGATGCTATCAACGGCATTGTGGAAACGGCGATAAAAAAGAACCCTCCAGAAAACGGCGATTACATTGGCGATGACGGTCTCTTGTACTGTGGCAAGTGTCATACGAGGCGGCAATTCAAGATGAAATGGCTTGACGGTCAGGACAGATTGTTCCCTGTTCCTTGCAAGTGCAGAGAGGAAGAAGCTCAACGGCAGAAAGAACTTGAAGCAAAACGCAAGGAAATTGAGCGTATTGCATCACTGAAAAAGAACAGCTTGATGGACAAAAAATTCGAGACAAGCACTTTCACTGATATAGTTGTTACGCCTGAAAACCAAAAGCAAATAAAGCTCGCTCGGAGATATGTAGATAAATTCAGTGAACTGTACGAAAAAAATCAAGGTCTTCTGTTTTATGGAGATGTAGGAACTGGCAAAACGCACATCGCTTGCTGCATAGGAAATGCACTTATGGAAAAACTCGTCTCGGTATTTGCCACTTCGTTTGTAAAGATTTTGCAGAAGTCAAAAGGTTTTAAGAGCGCCGATGATGAAGATGCTTACATAGCCAAGATGAACTCCGCAAGATTGCTTATCCTTGATGATTTGGGCGCAGAGAGAGGTACAGACTATGCTCTTGAAATTGTGTACAACATCATAGACACGAGATACAGAAGCGGCAAACCGATGATAGTAACAACAAACCTTACGATGAATGAGATGCAGGAAGAAAACGACATAAGACTGCGTAGAATATACGACCGAATTTTTGAGGTTTGCTTCCCTGTCGAGTTCAGAGGAAAGTCGTTGAGGATGAAAAAAGCAGCCAAACGATATGATGATATGGCGAAACTTATGGAGGACGAATAATGAAATTATATATTTTCAACGAGGAAGACAGGCTCAAAGTAGCCGCCGTTCTCGTTAAGAATGGATATAAGGTATGGCAGGGAAAAGAACGAAAAACGCCCACTGGAAAGTCTTATGCCTACTTTATAGAAGCAAAAGAAAAAGACGAGGAGGTGAAATAAGGTGAAAGTCAGCTTTACGATACTCGGAGAGCCGCAAGGCAAAGGTCGACCACGATTTTCGCGAGCAGGTCCTTATGTTAGGACATACACGCCAGATAAGACAGCGGCTTACGAAAACCTTGTGAAACTTGAATTTCAAAGGCAGTGTGGCGACAGCAGGTTTACTGACGATGAATACCTCGATATGCGTATTTTTGCTTTTTACGGCATCCCTAAGAGTGCCAGTAAGAAAAAAGCAAAGTTGATGAAAGACGAAATTATCAGACCGACCAAAAAGCCTGATATGGACAATGTAGTCAAAGTTATTGCTGACAGTCTGAATGGAGTTGCCTACAAGGACGACACACAGGTTGTTGATGCAATGGTACGCAAGTTCTACTCGGATGTTCCAAGAGTTCAGGTGATTATCCGAAGCGTAAGAAAGGAATAGTTCGGTGAGTAAGGAAATCGAATGGAGCAAATATTACGGTGTCGGAGAAATCGTCTGCTATTGCGATAATTGTAGCGAGTATGAAAAATTTGACTTTGACGACAACAACCCAGATTTCAGAGACGCTCAACAGCGATTGCGTAAGCTCGGTTGGACATCTCTGCAAGTAAACGGACAGTGGCACGACTTCTGCTGTGAGAAATGCAGAAACGATTATATTAAACAACTTTAACGGAGGAAAAATTATGTGCAAAAACGATGTATTGGTGTTGACACTGGACAGCACCGCCTTTTCAAAAATGAAAGATGATTTCAACAGAATTTTGAAAATGACTCTTGGCAATATGCAGGTCAAGGAAAGCAAAGAGGCTACGCTGACCTTGAAACTCAATATCAGCCTGACTGATGCCGAAGCACCTGATTTCAGCGTTCCGTATGAGAACGCAATGCGTAACATCAAAAAGCCTCGTTTCGACCATAAAATAAGTTCGGTAATGCAGATTAAGAACGAGGAGTCTGGCTCTCTCAAAGGCGAGTATGAGCTTGTGTGGGATGGCGACCTACAAGACTGGATTATGAAGCCTATCGACAACGGACAGCAGACAATCTTTGATTACACCGATGTGGACTACAAGGATGCAACCGAAGATAAAAACGAAACATCTGCGGTAGAATTACCAGCACCGAAACAGTTGCTTGAAGACAAACCTCATTCCGATTACGAATATGACGATGGAGGTAACGATGAATAAAGTAGTATTGACAGGTCGCATCGCGCAAAATATTGAACTAAAAACAACGACAAGCGGAGTTTCTGTATGCACATTCAACCTTGCAGTCAAAAGACCAAAAGCAAAGGATGATATAACCGATTTCTTCACTGTTGTTTGTTGGCGTAATACAGCTGAGTTCGTGTCAAAGTATTTCCGCAAAGGAAACGGCATTGAAGTGGCTGGTATGTTGACCGTAAGAAAGTGGCAGGACAAGAACGGAAACAACCGATATGCCACAGAGATTGTCGCCGATGAAGTAGATTTCGGTAAGAGTTCGTCCAAAAACGGCAACGGCAACGATGATAATACAGCTTCTACCACATACGCACAGCAACCATCAGGGCAAGACTTTGCCGAATTACCTGACGATGACGACTTGCCGTTTTAAGTAAAGGAGATTGATAATATGTTTGAAAAAGTAAATCCGATGCACCCTGACAAGATTGCAGACCGCATCGCAGGAGCAATGGTAGACCTCGCTTATAAAAGAAGCGACAACCCAAAAATCGCAGTAGAAGTCCTTATCGGACACGGAGAGTGCCACATCATCGCCGAGACGAGCGTTTGTTTTAGCGATAATGAGATTGAGGAAATCGTGGGGAGAATAGCAGGAGGCTACGATATTACCTACATCGAAGTACCGCAGGATAAGTACCTTGCGAATAATCAAAACGAAAAAATAAGATGTGGAGACAACGGTATTTTCAAAGGTGTTCCTGTAACCGCAGAACAGGAAGAACTTGCAAGCATTGCAAAAGAACTCTATGAGACATATAAGAGCGATGGCAAATACATCATTGACAAAAACCGTTTGATTATTTGCCAGAGCAACGCTGTTACATCTGAAATCAAAGGAGTATATCCGAACGCCGAAGTAAATCCCCTCGGAGACTGGACAGGCGGTACAGATGTTGATGCTGGAGCAACAAATCGAAAGCTCGGTTCTGATATGGCAGACAGCATAACGGGTGGCGGCTTGCACGGAAAGGATTTATCAAAAGCCGATGTGTCGGTCAATATCTACGCTTGGATGAAAGCGCAGGTTGAGGGCAAGGAAGTCAATCTGTGCTGCGCAATCGGAGATGAAGAAATTGACGGAAAGCCGTACTCAATAATTGTTAATATGGCTCGTCAGTTTATCAGAGACAAAGGCGGCTTTGAAAAGTTTGCGGAGTGGGGTCTTGTATAAGACCTCCACGCCGAAACAGGAGGAATAAGATGGAAGTCCGAAGAGGAGACATCTTTATGGCAAACCTGACAAGCCACAATGTTGATTATGCTTGTGGTGTCAGACCTGTGCTGATTGTTCAGAACGATAAAGGCAATGCTCACAGCGACAGTTATATCGCTGCCGTTATAACGAGCAAGCCAAAAAAGTATTTGCCGACACACTTCAAGTTGGACAGCAAATGCGGTCTTCGCAAAAACAGTACGGTACTGTGTGAGCACCTCATCACAGTTAAAAGGTTTATGCTTATGGACTACATTGGAACGATAGTCAATACCGATGATGAAAAGCGTATGAACAAGGCTTTGTCAGTATCGCTTCAACTCGAAGCATCAAAGAAGCGTAAAGAGAAAAAGGCATAAAAAAACAACCGCCTACCGCAAATGGCAGACAGTTGCTATGTGAAATTGACAAATTTATTATAGCACGAAGTCAGAAAAATGCAAGTGGTAGGAGGGTTTGCTGTGAAAACATCAATAAAAGCTGCGGTTGGTGAGCAACGCTTTGCAAATGCTCCTACCGACACAAACAGTGCGGAGATTATGAAAACACGGTTGCAGGAATACAGAAATCTGAACAGAGAAATTGAAAATCAGATAGAACGGTTGGAACGGTTGGAAACAAAGATGTATTCGCCGTCATCTCCAAACCTGAGTGGTATGCCGAAAGCTCCAAGTTGTGTAAGAGATAAATTTGCAGATAACATAGCAAGAAAAAATGAATTGGAGTCGAAGGTACGCAGACTCATCTCCCAGAGAGACATTGAACGGAAAAAAATCGAAAATCTCACTGGAAAGTTAAGAAATCCTGACGAGCGAGCTGTAATATGTATGCGGTACATAGACAGTGAGGAATGGGATGACATCATCGCAATGCTTTTTGGCGTAAGCAAAGACTTGGACGATGACTATGACAATTACAAGCAAAGAGCTTTCAGGCTACACAGTTCGGCGATACTGAAAATGACACAAGCATAGGCTGTAGGAAAGACCGCATAAGCGGTCTTTTTTAGTGTAATTTAAAAAAATATTCAAAAACTTCACAAAATGCTTGACTGCCTCGACGACTGTTTGATACGATGTTTGTAGAAAGGAGGTCATAAAAATGACCACAACAAACTATATTAAAAACAAAAACCTATATCCACAAATTCACACTATTTTACTTATTAACGGTGATGATGGGGAAATACTGGAGGAATTTAATTATAATTTCCTTTATTGGCACCCTTTTATCCCTATTTTTGAAAAATATCAAAAACAACATATAAAATTTGATGTAATTGAGGATGGGGAACAACGAACGAGGCTTTTTAGGCAATACCAAAAAACAGAGAGAGGTTCTTGGGTTAAAAAGCCATACTAAAAAAAAGAGGGGCAACCCTCTTTTTTTCTTAAATGAAAAGTTTTTGATAGTGAATTATAGCGAGTGTCATTGAATGAAATGATAGAAGTGGTTAAAATGGTAGCATAGAAAATTGACCGTTCGGGGATGACCTCGGACGGTTTTATTTTGCAGAAAAGGAGTATGAGCCTATGAGCAACCCTGAAAAACGGATAGAAGTCGTTACGCTGAAAGCCAGTCAGCTAAAAACAGGCTTTGGCAATCCTCGAAAAATCGGAAAGAAAAAGCTCGAAGAACTTGAAGCCTCGCTTGAAGCGTATGGAGACTTTGGCGTTTTCTTAATTGACGAGAACGACAATGTTATTGCTGGCAACCAGCGGCTGTCTATCATAAAAAAGAAAAATCCAGAACAAGAATTGCTTTGTAAGCGTCTCATCGGATATACGGAAGCAGAGCTGAGAGCAATCAACATCAAAGATAACACGCATAGCGGTGAATGGGATCTGGATTTGTTGGCAGATTGGACTGCCGACCTCAATCTCGACCTCGGCGTTGAGTTGAATAATAATAACCTCGGCGATAGGAAGCTGAGCGATATGGAGCTTATACGCTACGAGAAGTATGATTATGTGCTGCTCGTATGTAGAAATGAAATTGACTACAACGAGCTGACAAGAAAGCTTGGCATCGCAGGAAGAAAGGTTAAAATTGCAGGCACAAAGAGAAGTATCAAAGCACGAGCAATCTGGTACGACCAGATAAAATGCCAGATAGTAGAAAGTGAGGACGGCAATGAGTAAAACAAAAAGAATACTGCTTGCATCGCCTCATCTATCAGGCAATGAACGCAAGTATGTGAACGATGCAATCGACAGCAACTGGATAGCTCCTCTTGGAGAGTATGTAAACAGACTGGAAAACGACATTTGTAAAAAGGTTGAGTGCAATGGAGCTGTTGCGGTTTCAAGCGGAACAGCTGCAATCCACTTGGCACTTCTCGAAGCAGGTGTCGGAGTCGGAGATATTGTTTTCTGTTCCGATATGACTTTTGCGGCAAGCGCAAATCCGATTGTATATTGCGGAGCAAAGCCAGTATTTATAGACTGCGACAATGAAACCTACAATATGTCACCTGATGCTTTGAAAAAAGCGTTTACGAAATACAAGGCGAAAGCTGTTGTAGTGGCGAGCATATACGGCATTCCTGCTCGTCTGGATGAAATAGCAGAAATCTGCGAAAAAAATAATGCCGTAATGATTGAGGACGCAACCGAAGTGCTTGGGGCAACCTATAACAATAAGTACGCTGGAACTGTTGGAAAATACGGCATATTCAGTTTTAATGGCAACAAGATAATTACTACCTCTGGTGGAGGAATAATCGTTTCAAACGACTGTAAAAGCCTCTCACACGCATTGTCGCTTGCAACTCAGGCAAAGTTAAAGAGTAGGTACTACGAGCACGATGAAATCGGTTATAATTACAGACTCAGCAACATCAGTGCCGCCATCGGCGTAGCACAGCTCGAATGTCTCGAAGAAAAGATTGCAATGAAGAAAGAAATTTATGACCGATACAATGATGCTTTTGCTGAGTTTGCCGACTACGGAGTGTATATGCTCCCTGTTCCGAACGACATGACATCGAACTATTGGTTGAGCATCCTCATCCTTAGAGACGAATGTTTTGTTGAGCCAGAAGCACTGGTTGATACGCTTGATAACGAGAACATCGAAGCTCGTCATATATGGAAACCGCTGCACACGCAGAAGTGTTATGGAGAAACCGAACTGTTCACGCAGTATGGCAACAGTATTGAGCCGAACTCCGTATGGTTTTTCAAACACGGCGTTTGCTTGCCGAGCGACCTGAATATGACCGAAGAGGAACAAGCGAGAGTTATCAGCGTCATCAGAACGATGCTGAATTATTCAATCCAGAGCAAGTATTGATAGGAGGATGTGAGATGTTTAAGGATAAGACTTTGCTTATAACTGGCGGCACAGGCTCGTTCGGAAACGCTGTGCTTGATATGTTTATAGATACAGACATCAAAGAAATCCGCATCCTCTCCAGAGATGAGAAAAAGCAGGACGATATGCGTAAGAAATACGCAAATTCAAAACTGAAATTCTACATCGGAGATGTCAGAGACAGAAACAGTATCGTTGAAGCTATTGACGGCGCTGATTACATTTTTCACGCCGCCGCATTGAAGCAAGTTCCGTCTTGTGAGTTCTATCCTATGGAGGCGGTAAAGACCAATGTGGTTGGCACGAACAATGTACTGGATATAGCAGTTCAGTACGGTGTGAAAAAGGTGATTGTGCTCAGCACAGATAAAGCTGCCTACCCTATCAACGCTATGGGAATGTCAAAGGCTCTTATGGAAAAGGTAGCGGCTGCAAAAGCAAGAAGCGTTGGAAATAACGGAACAGTTATCTGCCGTACAAGGTACGGCAATGTAATGGCTTCCAGAGGTTCGGTTATCCCTGTATTTGAACAGCAGATGCTCAACGGCTACGATGTAACCGTAACCGATGAAAATATGACACGCTTTATGATGACGCTCGAAGAGGCTGTAAAGCTCGTTCTGTTTGCATTTGAAAACGGCAATCAGGGAGACTTGTTCGTACAGAAAGCACCTGCCGCAACTATCAAAACGCTTGTTGATGCGATGTCTGAAATCCTGCAAGTCAAGCCGATGATAAGAAACATCGGAGTGCGACACGGAGAAAAACGCTATGAAACCCTCGTCACAAGAGAGGAAATGGCGTATGCCGAAGATTTAGGAGATTATTTCAGGATTGCTATGGACGAACGAGACCTGAATTACGCAAACGGAGAGCCTTTGATAAAGGACGCTTTCGGTTGCGGAGAGTTCAATTCGGATGTTACTCGCAGACTGGATGTTCCTGAACTGATGGAACTGCTCAGGAAATCCGGACTGAACGGAGGTGGAAGAAGTGAAAGACTTTGAAAAATTCTGCCGAAAGTTCAGAGAGGAAGTTATACCTGACAGGAGAAAAACCGTTATCATCGGAGGCTACGACCTCGGCGGTGCGTACTGCAACTGGCTTTTGAAGAAAACCACAGGTTCACCTGCCGAAATCATCATTGATGACAGTCTCTGCGTTTACGGTGTAAAGGTGTACCGAGAACTCGCCTTACAGTTGTTAGACCCAGCGGAGTGCATTTGCATTGTTCCGAGCGATAAAAATTATGCCGATATGTTTGCAAGAAATGGCTTTGACTATATCCTGCTCGAAGATATATTCGGCTGCGAAAAGTTTGGCTTTTATGAATGGCTTGAAGCAGAATACGGAGTTGACCTCGTAAAGACCATTGCGAAAGAGACATTCGATTATGACTTCCGTTTCGCCACAAATAGCGGAGCAAGCAGACAGATGGGGCTTGTAGATGTCATCTGCTATATTGAGGAGCGTCTGTTTTTGGACATCAGAGACAAAAAGGTACTCGATATAGGCTGCGGCAAAGGTGGAGCTATGGAGCTGTTCTCGCAATCTGAGTTTGTAAAGGTTGACGGCATCGAATATAGCAAGAGTATCTCCGAAATTGCTCGGAAGAATATGAAGCTGCTCGGTAACGACTCGGATGTGTTCAATCTATCGGCAACGGAGTACGAGAAGTACGATGACTACGACATTCTGTATATGTATGACCCATTCCGAGGCGAAGTGTTCAAAGAGGTATTGAAGAAGCTGGAAAAGGCGGCGATAAAACGAAACAAACCTACGCTGTTGGTGTACGCAAATCCGTATCACCATAAGGATATTGTTGACGGAGGCGTGTTCTCGCTGATTTCAGTCGTTGATACAGATTTTTTCCATAGAGATGTACACATTTATTCCTCCGAGGAGGTAAAGTGATGGAAAAAGACAAAACTCTCGGAATTTATGTGCCGAGCTACCGAAGACCGCACAAAATTATCACAGACCACCTGCTGAATGATTGCACCTATGTAGTCAGGAAGTCGGAAGAGGAAGCGTACAAGGCTTCTGGCGTTCGGAAAGTCCTTGCCGTTGAAGATGAGCTTATCAACAATATGTCAAAGACACGCCAGTGGATAATAGACAATGCACCCGAAGACATTGTAATGCAGATTGACGATGACATCTCGGCTATTATGTACCGCCTTGAAGATACGACCACGATTGAAGACAAAGACCTGATAGATATGGAGTTTCTCAGGATTGCTCAAATCCTCGAAGACCTACACCTCGGATTTGCTTCGATTACGGTAACGTCGAAGCCTTGGAGCTACACGCAGGAGTTCCAGTTTGCAGGATTGTGCGGAGGCATCTACTGGTACAACAAGGAATGGTACAAAGCTACGATGGACTTAAAAGCGGATGTTAAGGAAGACACCGACAAGGTTTTGCAGGAGCTTCTGTACAACCGTATCATCATCATTCCGAAGTATCTCGCTATGAACGCAGGTCTGGACACAAACGAGGGCGGTGACAACATCAACAAGAATATGCGAAAGATTGTTGAGTGCAACGAGTATATGAAGTTGAAGTGGGGTCGCTACTACGAGTTTGATGAAAAGAAGAATACGCCGAAGATTGCAGTGAAGAGGTGAAACTATGATATGTCCTTACGCTGTAAACAGAACGGTCGTTGTACAGACTAAATACGGGTACAACGATGAAAACATATAAACAAGTGCCGTCACAATTGAGAGCAGTATAGCAAACTTTTTGGAATGTCAAAAAGAAAACTGCGGTGCTTATAAAGACGGCAGATGCTGTTACAATCAAGTACCGTGATAATAGGAGGCAAGTATGAAAAAGGTATTTATCAGTCAGCCAATGAAAGGCAGAAAAGAAATCGACATCATCAATGAGCGTGACGCTGTTCTCGCTGAGCTTGAAAAGGAGTTTAACGAGCCAGTCGAGGAAGTTCAGAGCTATTCGCCAGCCAACAGGTACAGACATCCGCTTGATGGCTTAGGCAAGTCAATTCAGCGTATGGCAGAAGCGGATATTGCTTACTTCTGTGATGGCTGGGAAGATGCACGAGGTTGCAAAATCGAGCACGAGTGTGCCAAACAGTATGGTATTGAAGTTATCGAAAAATAACTTGTTTCCTAACTGTAAACAAGAGCAAATATTGCTTGACTGCCAGCGAAATAGCCTGATACGATTACGATACGGTAATCGAAAGGGGGTGAATGACGATGGCATACAACCAGTTAGTAACAAAAAACGGACACAAGTTGAGCGAGATGTCAAACCTTTTGCAGAAAGCTATCCGCAGAGGAAATGTTGAGCTTGCAGGTTATGCCGCCAACGAAATGTTCGGACACTACCACGCATATCTTTGGAGAAGACTGCTGATGATTTCAGCGGAAGACTGTTATGGAGTTATCACCAAAGAGATTGTAGCATTGAAGCAAGCGGATGACGAGTTCAACGCAAAGCGAAAAGGCTACGAGAAAGAAAAGCTCTTTGTAGCAAAAGCTTTGACGCTTCTACTCTACTGCAAGAAGAACAGAGACGCTTGCTACATTGCTTGCAACTATATGCTCTCTGAGAGAATTTTGAAGCAAGATGAATATGTGCACCTTGATGACTGTAAGTTTGACGGTGTGCTTCCTGACTACTGCTGCGACTGCCACTCATACGAGGGCAAGAGACGAGGCAAGACTGTGCAGGAGTTCATTGAAACCGAAGAAGCTGCTCTTGGTGGCGGTGTTGGAGAAAAGCGTCAGGGAATGTTCGATGATAAACCGTGGACAAAGTTCCTTGAAACTACGACTCCAAGTGGAGGTTACGGTAAAATTGACGAAGACAGGGGCTATCCTGTTCCGACAGCAAAAGACCTCAAAGCACTTGAAAACGGAGACTACGACACGGAAGCAAGTCAGCAAAACTTGTTTGACGATTTTTAGTAAGTAGTCATCAAATGCTCTAAAATGAGCTACAACAGCCTTTTGTTAAAGGCAACAACTTTATAAAATGACTGAGTTAAGACGCTTCTAAGCAGTCTTAATTCGGTCATTTTGAATTTAACGACACAGTTCAGATTGGAAGGTGGTGAAATGGCGAAAAAAGGTGGTGCTCCTGAAAACCTGAAACCTGTCAGAAGCAAGGAAGAAGCAAAGAAGAGGGGCAGAAACGGAGGCATCCAGTCTGGCGTCACAAGACGCAAGAAAAGAGATGCCAGAAAAGCAGCACAACTCATACTGAATTTGCCCTGTTCGGAGGCTTTGGAAAAGAACCTGCGGTTGATGTCCGTTGACGAAGAAGACTTCACAAACAGAGTCGCATTGTTCGCCAGAGCTTTTGCCCAAGCTATGACAGGTGATGTAAGAGCGATGGAGTTTATTGTCAAAATCGCTGGTGAAACACCCGAACAAGAACTCGACCAAAAGCGTTTTGATAACGAGATTGGTAAGCAAGAGGGCAGCAACAACGCAGTTGACGACTGGGTAAACAGCATCCCTGATATAGCAATGGAAGAGGAGGAAAACGAAGATGGCACTGACTGCACAGCAGAAGAGGCGTAAGTTCTTCAAACAGCGTCTGCCATTGTACCAGAAAAACCCTGTTCTGTTTGCAAAAGAGGTTTGCTCCTACAACCCTGACGAATGGCAAAGAAATGTGCTTATGGACATCGCAGGTTACACAAAGGTGTCCGTAAGGTCAGGACACGGTGTTGGAAAGACGAGCGTTGAAGCGATTGTTTTGCTCTGGTTCTTATCCTGTTTCCGCTTTCCGAAAGTTATCGCCACTGCACCTACAAGACAACAGCTGAATGACATTCTATGGTCTGAGGTCGAAAAGTGGAGGTCGAAAAGTCCTTTGCTGCAAGAGCTGCTTACTTGGACAAAAACCTATGTGTATATGAAAGGCTACGAGAAACGCTGGTTTGCGGTTGCAAAGACAGCTTCAGAGCCTGAAAATATGCAAGGCTTCCACGAGGAAAATATGCTCATCATCGTAGACGAGGCTTCTGGTGTTGAAGATGACATTATGGAAGCAATATTGGCTACGCTGTCAGGCAAGAACAACAAACTCTTGATGTGTGCCAACCCCACGAGAACAACAGGCACATTCTATGACAGTCATAACCGAGACAGAGGAATGTACAAGTGCCACAGAGTTTCGTCACTTGACAGCACAAGAACGAACAAAGAAAACATAGCGGCGTTCATCAGAAAGTACGGTGAGCACAGCAATGTAGTCAAAGTTCGTGTCTATGGCGACTTTCCTGCTCAGGAAGACGATGTGTTTCTGCCGTTACCTCTTATTGAGCAGACGGTTGTTAATGAGATTGATACAGAGAAAATTTACAAGATTACGATGGGTGTCGATGTAGCACGATACGGAGATGATGAAACGATAATCGCCACAAATGTCGGCGGCAGCATAGACATTCCTGTTGTGCGTCACGGACAGAGCCTTATGACAACCGTAGGTGACATCGTGATGCAGTACAAACGGCTAATAAAGGAATACCCGAACTACAAGGGCGTTATTACCGCAAACATTGACGATACAGGTCTTGGCGGCGGTGTTACAGACCGTCTTGAAGAAGTCAAAATCGAAGAACGGCTCAGGCGTTTGGAAATAGTGCCTGTGAACTTCGGCAGTAAGCCTCCGCAGGACGGCTCGGAAGACCGTTATCAGGATATATCGACCTATATGTGGGCGACTTTGAAAACGCTGATGGAAAACAAAGAGGTCAGCATCGCAAATGATGAAGAGCTTGTTGCACAGCTTTCCGTCAGAAAATACAGCATAACAAGCACTGGCAAGATTATGTTGGAAAGCAAGAAAGCAATGAAAGACAGGGGTATCAAGTCGCCAGACAGAGGCGATGCTGTTGTTCTTTCCTGCTTCTCGCAGAACAAGATTTACAGCACCTTTGTTGAGAAGACTGAGGCAATCATTATCCCTTACGAAGCTGTCAGAGTGATGCAGATTGCTCAGGTCAATATCGGCGTAAGCATCGGAAGTTCCATAAAAGGAACTTCGCTGGTTGCTACTGCCATAATTGCAGGACATAAAAGAGCTGTTGTTCTCGCAGCTGAAAAGTATGATGGAGAGGTCGAAACGGACGCACTCGGTAAGAAATTTGTAGAGTTCGCCACTATGATACAACAGAAGTACAACAAGCTCGATTATGCCTATTGCGATGCGAAGGAAGTCTTCCTGTTGAAGACAATAAAGTCAGCTGTTGAAGCGCACCGTGTACCTATCACTGTCAGGACAGCTGCAAATGACAGCGTGAACAATCGAATTAGATTGACAACAAGATTACTGGCACAGGATAGACTGTTCCTTACAGAAGATTGTGATGCTCTTTCAAGAGCCTTTTCAACTGCCGTTTGGAGCGAAAAACGGTCAGAAGACTCCAGAAGCACAGCTACCGACATCGGTACGCTTAATGCTTTCGAGTACACGATAGAGCGTGAGGGAGCAAGATTTTTGGCTAACGAGTAAGGAGATGTGAAAATGGCGTTTGAAAATTTCAAGAAAATATTAAGGAGGTGGAGGCGGATGTTTTCCAGCAGTTTTATGAAGAGTATATCAGAAGTCGCCCAGAACGAAAGCGTTACATCCGATAAGATGATGGAAGCCATTGATATGTGGCTTGAAATGTTTGGCGGTAACGCTCCGTGGCTGGCTGAAAATCACCAGTCGCTCGGAATACCTGCAATAGTGGCATCCGAAATAGCGAGAGCTGTTACGCTCGAAATGGAGGTAAACATCAAAGGTTCTCCGATGGCTGATTATATCAGCGAACAGTTTGAAACAATCAGAAAGGATATAAGACCGAATACCGAGTACGCTTGTGCTGGAGGAGGTCTGGTGTTTAAGCCTTATATTAACGGAGACAAAATCGTCACCGAGATAGTACAGGCAAACGCTTTTTATCCGATAGCGTTCAGTAATGCCCAGAAGATTACAGGAGCTTATTTTATCTATCGCCAGTGGGTAGGCAAAAAAGTTTACAGCCGCCTTGAACGGCACGAACTTATAGGCACGACCTACAAGATTACGAACAAGGCGTATGTATCATCTATGGATGATGCTCTCGGTAAAGAGTGCAGCCTCACAGAAGTACCAGATTGGTCTGAAATTCAGCCAGAGGTAGTAATGAAGAATGTGGAAAGCACACTGTTTGCCTATTTTAAGATGCCGATTGGCAATACGATTGATATGCGTTCACCTCTCGGCGTGTCTGTTTACAGCAGGGCGTTCAGCCTTATCCGAGAAGCAGATAAGCAATTCCAGCGTCTGATGTGGGAATATGAGGGCGGTGAACTTGCGATTGATGCTGCCGAGGAAATGTTCAAGCACATTAACGGATTGCCTGTCTTGCCAGAGGGCAAAGAAAGACTGTATCGCACCAACGCTCTTGATGCTGCAACAGCAAGTGGAGATAGCCTTATGAAAGCGTGGTCTCCAGCCTTACGAGACGCAAACTATATGACTGGATTGAATAGGTTGCTTATTCAGATTGAGGATGCTTGTTGTTTGTCGAGAGGCACTCTTTCGGACCCGACAGAAATAGCAAGAACGGCTACGGAAATCAAGATTATGAAACAACGCTCGTATGCCCTCATAACAGATATTCAGAAGTCGTTACAGACTGCTCTCGACGACCTTGCCTATGCTATGTATTGCCTTGCTACGCTCTACGACCTTGCGCCTGATGGTAAATATGAAACAACCTATGTATGGGATGACAGCGTTATTGTTGATACAGAAACCGAACGCATCAGAGACCAGCAGGAAGTTTCTCAGGGCTTAATGTTGCCTTATGAATACCGTATGAAGTGGTACGGCGAAGATGAGGCAACAGCCAAGAAAAAGCTCGGCGAAGTCGATGATATGTCAGATGATGATTTAATGGGCTTTAACAAAGAGCCTATCGGCGATGACGGCGAGGATGGTGTTGAAGAACCGCCAACTGACCCGAACGCACAGAAAGACGAGTAAGAAAGGCGGGTAAAAGACTATGCTTGCACCTGCATACATTGTCTCTGTGGCAGACGGTGTTGTCGAGATATACAGCCAAGTCGAGCAAGATATTGCAGCCGATATTGCAAGAAGAATTGTCAAGACAGGATATATGACCGACACGGCAAAGTGGCAGCTCAAAAAAGCACAGGAGTTTGGCTATCTCAGCAAGAATGTTGATAAGCTCCTCGCAGAAGCCACTGGTTTGTCTACAAAAGAAATCAGACGGCTGATGAAAGAAGCTGGCGTAAAATCGCTTGCCTATGATGATGCTATTTACACCGCAGCTGGATTGACGCCCTCTGCTATTGAAAATTCTCCTGCTTTACAAGCTATGTTATTACAAGGAGCAGATACAACGCTTGCTCTTATCGGCAATTACACCAAAACGACTGGAAAAGTTGCAAATTTAGCTTTTAACAATGTTTTAGACAGAGCATATATACAAATTATCTCTGGGGCGTTTAGCCCAAATACAGCGATAAAAAACGCTGTAAAAGAGATTGCTTCAAAAGGCATCGAAAAAGTTGCTTATCCGTCAGGCTCGTACACAGGAATAGAGTCGGCGGTCAGAAGAGCCGTTACAACTGGTGTCAATCAGTCTACGGCAAAGTTACAACTTGCGAGAGCAAGCGAAATGGAATGTGAGTTGGTTGAAACGAGCAGCCATTCAGGAGCAAGACCTGAACACGCTCTATGGCAAGGTCGTGTTTTCTGCTTGAAAGGCAAGCGAAGCGGCTATCCGAACTTTTACGATGCAACAGGATATGGAACAGGCGCAGGATTGTGCGGCTGGAATTGTTATCATAGTTTCTACCCTTACTTTGAGGGTCTGTCTACACGCTCTTTCAGCTCTGACCCATCAGCAGACGCTGGCTCCTCAAATCTTGTTGATTATGAGCGAAGTCAGAAGCAGAGGTATTACGAGCGACAGGTACGCAATGCCAAAAAAGAGTGCGTTACGATAAACGCAGCTATGGATGAAGCGAAAACAGATGCTCTGCACGATGAACTATACGAGCAGTTTCAAAGGTCTTCTGTCAAGCTAAAGAATAGAGAGGCTGCTCTTAAAAAATTCTTGCAGGAGACTGGCAGGACACGCACAAACGAGCGTGAGTGGACTGCTGGTTTCGGACACAGCGTAAGCAGCAAAGCTGTGTGGGCGAACAAGAAAGCCAAAAAAGGAGGTTGATGATATGAAAAACACCCAGAGTGGCTTTACTTAGAAGAAAGTCTGGAGGATATGACACAGACCAATTTATTTTCAGAGTGAACGGTCATACAGTTAAGCGTTACTATGGAGACCGATACACTAATGAACAGGCAGTTTTTTTACTGCTAAAAGAGATTGAACGAGGCATCGCTAAATAGCGGTGTCTTTTTCTTTGGCGATGTGGATGCCTATTCCACGATTGCCCTGTGGTACGGCATATAAACTGCCTCAAATCTCTCTTGCTGGCAGAGATATAAACGCCAGATAGCAGATGACTGAGTGAACAGTCGATTAAATCAAATCAGCGAACGGAGGAAAAATCAATGTACGAATTTCTCAAAAAACTTTTCGGAGTAACCGAAGACGGTCAACCTGTTGCTCTCACTTATGAGCAGCTTGCTGAGGCGTTGACCGCCAACAAAGAGTTGAAGCTCGTCAACCTCGCAGACGGTGGCTATGTGTCAAAGGACAAATTCGACGCAAAGGAAACCGAACTCGCAGGTGTTCGAGACCAGCTCACAGCAGCAAACCAAACAATCCAGTCCTACAAGGATATGGATGTGGATGGCATCAAACAGTCTGTAACCGATTGGGAACAGAAATATAACGATGACACTGCCGCACTTCGTCAGCAGCTTGCAGAGCAGGAACAGACACACAGCCTTGATATGTTTCTTGGCGGTTATCAGTTCTCATCTAAAGCTGCAAAAGATGGCATCAGAGCTGCTTTTCTCAGCAAGAAGTTTCCTTATGAGGACGGCAAGTTCATTGGAGCTAAGGAGTATATAGACAGCCTTATGGCTGATGACGACTACAAAGGAGCTTTCGTTGTAAAGCCCACCGAGCCGACACAGCCTCCTGCCACAGAACCTCCTGTGCCTAAACCGCAGTTCTCAGACCCCAACCCTCAGAAGCCTCAGCCTAAGCCTAAAGTTAGTCTTGCAGAGCTTATGAGGAAGAAAAATGAAAATCCGAATACGGAAATAAAATTTGATTAAAAACTGGAGGTAAAGAATTATGCCTAACGCATCTATCTTTGACAACAAAATTTTTAACGGTGAAGTCTTTCAGGGCTACATCGAGCGCATCCCGAACCCGAACAAAACTGAGCTCATCAAGAGCCGTGCTATCCGTCCTCGACCTGACCTTGCTGCCGCTATGGCAGACCAAGATGGTGGTAACTATATCACCACAACCTTGAAAGGTCTTATCAATGGCTCTGCTCCGCAGAACTATGACGGTTCTACCGACATCAAAGCAAGCAGCACCAAGTCTTTACGCCACAGCCGTGTCGTTGTCGGTCGTGCAAACGCTTGGACTGAGAATGATTTTAGCTACGATATTACTGGCGGTCAGGACTTTATCGAGAATGTAGCAGAGCAGATTTCTGACTACTGGAACGAAGTAGACCAAGCAACTATCGTTCACATTCTCAACGGTGTATTCAAAATGTCCGATACTGCTGGTGCTGCTTTTGTAGCTGCTCACACTCACGATATAACCGCCGTTAATAACAGCGAGGGTGTTGCTGGCAAAATGGACGCAACTTCTCTGAACACCGCTATGCAAAAGGCTTGCGGTGACAACAAAAGTGCGTTCAGCCTCGCCATTATGCACTCTGTCGTTGCGACTAACCTTGAAAACCTTAAACTCTTGACCTATTTGAAGTACACAGATGCTCAGGGTATGGAGAGAGAAATCGGCATCGCTACTCTTAACGGTCGTACTGTCCTCGTTGACGATACTATGCCTGTTGAAGAGACTGCTGCAACTTACAAGCAGAGCACTGACACCAGTCCTGTTGCTGGCAAGACCTATTACACAAAGAGTGGCACTACCTACACGCCTATCGCCAACCCCAGCGGAACTCAGGTAAGCAACTACGAAGTTGATACTCCTGCCAAAACCGTATATACGACCTATATTCTCGGTGACGGTGCTATTGAGTACACCGACTGCGGTGCTCGTGTACCTTACGAAGTTGACCGTGACCCCAAGACCAACGGCGGTCAGGACACTCTTTATAGCCGCCAGCGCAAGTGCTTTGCTCCGTTTGGCATCAGCTTCACAATGGCATCTATGGCGAAACTTTCGCCTACCGATGCTGAGCTTGAAACTGGCACGAACTGGGAGCTTGTAAACACCGCTGGTGCTACTGGCAAGGAATATATCGCTCACAAGACTATTCCGATTGCCCGTATTGTGTCTCTTGGCTAAGGAGGTCTTGCAATGATACTAATGGAAAAAGACGGTCAGAAAAAGTTTGTTTTCGACTGTTTCATTCCTCGGTATCGTGCTGACGGGTGGAGAGCAGAGGGAGAGGCTGACGATGTGCAGACTTCTCCCGAAGCACCGCCTGAACAGGCTGCTGACGAAACAGCTGCAGCTGACGGCAATACTGAGAAAGCGAAAACAGAACCTGAACAGGCTGCTGACGAAACAGCTGAGCAGACTTTTATCTGCCCTCATTGTGGCAAGGAATACAGCAAGGAAGCCAGCTTAAAGACCCATATCAGGAGAAACCACGCAGAAGAATAACGGAGGTGTCTTATGGCTTATATCGACCAGAGTTTTTACAATGGGTCGTTCGGAGGCAGAGAGATACCGCAGGAAGAGTTTGAGCGACTTGCCGATATTGCTTCCGACATTATCTACGATGTTTGCAACAGAAAGCCTGACAGCGATGCCGAAGCAAATTCGGTTTTTAAGAAAGCTGTCTGCTATGAAGTTGAGTTGCTTTACGAGCAAGGTGGCGTAGATGCCATACTTGGCTTCTCTGAGGCAGCTTTAAGCGGCAACAGTGAGAGCTTGGGCGATTACTCCATTTCTGCTGGAACAACGGCTCAGACGGCTGTAACGGCTTATAACGGTATTCCTATCTCGCCTCTGGCAGTGATGTCGTTAAAAAGGCTTGGCTTGATGACTAAATGGGTCTATGCCGAAGCCTTTGAACGGAGGTGTAAATATGGCAAGCCGCAGAATGTTGATTGATACAGTTGTGTTGATGAACTATATCGGAGAGGTTGACGATGTAGCCACATATCAGGAAACAACGCTGTTGCATTGCTATTGCCCTGCGAACGAGGGTGCTGACCTGAATATGCAAGGTAAGAAAGCAAACGACAGCGGACGGTTATACATCTTCGATGAAAAGACAGTTGCCGTATCGGAAGACGGCGCACCTCGTAGCTTTATGCCCTACGACCAGTGGAAGTCGCTTGACGACAAGAGCAAGTATTGGACTATCAGCGATAAAGGAACAGACCGCTTCAAAAAAGTCGGAAGCTCCTTGGAGCTGAGAATTACAGGCTTTTCCCATAAAAAAGCTGGTAGCAGGAGAATGTGGCATTACGAGGTGGACGGACGATGATTAAAGGCTACAAGGTGGTTATCAATACGCAGAGCTGTGTCGGACGGTTCAACCCGAAATACTCTGCCGCACAGAAGTTTCTTGATAACGAGGTTTTGAAAGACAGTGCTCCTTATGTGCCGATGCGAACTGGCAACCTGATGAACAGCGGTGTGCTCGGTACAGTAATCGGCAGCGGTCAGGTTGTTTACAATGCACCGTATGCCAGAGCAATGTACTACGGAACAAGTTTCAACTTTTCCAAAGACAAGCATCCGCAAGCGTGTGCTCAATGGTTTGAAAAAGCTAAAGCCGCAAAGAAAGATGCTTGGCTTGCAGGAGTAAGAAAAATCGTTAAAGGAGGCTAAGTATGCAGAGGATATTTACAAATGATGGCGTTCTTATTGCTAAGGTGATGAGAGACCATCTCAACACTTGGCAGAAAAGACCTGTGAATTTTCTGCTTGAAGACTTAGGCAAGGAAGTTCCGAGTTTAATGCTCCAACAGCTTTCTGCCGCAGAAAAGAAAAAGAGCTATGTCAATGGCTCTTATATCGGCGTTTGGAATTTTGCCGTCTATATTAGAGTGAACGCTCTGGACACGGCATCACGACTTGACGCTGTTGGTTGTCTTGAAGAGCTCGCAAACTGGCTGCAAGAAAAAAATGACAAAGGAGCTTATGCGCACCTGCCTCAAATAGACCAGAACAGAACAGCGACAAAGATTGAGACGACTTCAACCCCATCCATTGCCGCCAGATACGAAGACGGCACAGAAGACTATCAAGCGTTATTCACGCTTGAATATCAAGCAAGGAGGATATAATTTATGCCTAACAATGTTGCATCAAATGATTTGGTTTTGCGTTGTCAGTGGGAGTCGTATATGCAGTGCGGCACTGGCGAAAACAAAACATTCAACCTTATCGGCGAGGGCTTTACGACTTTCCCCGAAGCAAAAAACCCGAAAGAGTATACCAGAAAATATGTAAACTATAAGACTGAAAAAACCGATGTTATCGGCTATTCTCCCAGCATCTCTTATAGTTGCGATTGTATTGCTGGTGAGCCTGTTGTCGAGGAAATTATTGAAATAACCGACAAAGAGCTTATTGGCACAGCTACCCACAGAGAGATTGTTTCGGTAAACTGCTGGGAAGAAACAACTGACGGAAAATTTGCTGCTACCAAGAGAACCTACGCTATTATTCCTGATGGCAAAGGCGATGGCACGGATGCCCTCATCTATACTGGAACAATGAAAGCTGTTTCGGATCTCGTTGAGGGTACTTTTGACAGAAGCACAAAAACATTTACCGCAAACGCCTAATCTTTGAAAGGAGAAATGAGCAAATGAGCCAAGAAGTAAACACTATGTTTCAGTATAACGGAGTCAAGTATGAGTTTGATGTCCGTGACGCTGATGCATCCGAAAAGTTTGAAAATGCTGTTGAGAAAATGAGAGAAGAGGAAGCTGCCATCTCTAAGATTGGCAAGTCTTCGGAACTCATCCGTGCTCACTGTAAACTTATAAAGGACTTTTTTGACAGAGTTCTTGAAGATGGTGCTGGCAATGCTGTTTGTACTGAAAAGAACAATATCAGTATTTGCTATGCAGCCTACGAAGCATTTCTCGAAGTAGTCCGTTTACAAAGGGATGACATCTTGAGAGCAAAGAATACTTTTGGCAAGTATTCCAACAGGCAGCATCGTAGAGCAGCTAACAAGAAGAAATGAGAGAGAATATTTTGCTTGATACCTTGCCAGAAACCGCAGTTGTCAATGGCAAGGTTTACTTCATCGACAGTGATTTTCGCACCTGTATTATCTTTGAAAAGGTTGTCGCAGACGGCACACTCAGTAACCGTGATAAGGTTGAAGAAATGATTGACCTGTTCTTTACGGAGGAAAGACCTACCGATTACAATGGGGCAGTCAACGCTATTCTTAATTTTTACCGTTGTGGCGAGCCTGAAAAAAAGAAACAGCAAGTACGGAAAAACGGCTTTGTTGAGCTGAAACCGAAGATGATATACAATTACGAGATTGATGCACCGTATATTTTCGGTGCTTTTCTGACGCAGTACAGGATTGACCTTAATGAGATTGAGTATCTTCATTGGTGGAAATTTCAGGCTTTGTTCAAAAGTCTCGAAAGTCACAACAAAATCGTTGAGATGATGAGTTATCGAGCAACGGACCTCAGTAGCATCGAAAACAAAAGAGAGCGAGAGCGAATAGCTAAGCTCAAACGGATTTACGACCTGCCAGAAAACCTGACCTTTGAAGAAAAGGTTGCAAGAGCAGGAGCTGCTTTTGGAGGTGGTTAAGTTGATAAGTGTATCGACAGAGAGAATGTGGATAGTATGCCCTCATTGCGGGGCAAAGCACTCTATCTACGAGAACACCGCCGAATGTCACGGAGTATTTTTGAAATGCACTCGTGGCTGCAAGCAGGAGTTCGAGCTTGTTATCGAAGATGGCAAGCAGGTCATTAAGAAATGACCGACCATAAGAAAAGTCCGTGGATTGTCCGTGTGACAGTCCACGGAAAATCTTTCGCAATAGAATATAATATAATAGAATAGAAAATAAACAAATAGAATAATAGATTATTAACATAAACAGCTACGCAGTTTATGTATAAATATATTTGCACTTTTGAGCCGTTGAGCCGTGTGAGTCACAAAAAAGGATGGTGATTTATATGGCTGACGGCTCTGTTATTATTGACACCGAACTCGACCAGAGTGGGCTAAAAACTGGTCTGGCAAAAATGGCTGGTACAGTTACTGCTGGGGTAACAAAAGCAATATCGGCGGTTAGCGCCGTTCTTGTTGCTGGTGGAGCAGCAGTAATTAAATACGGAAGTGAGTTTGAAAGCGCCTTTGCTGGCGTTAAGAAAACGGTTAATGCTACCGATGAGCAGCTTGCTCAACTAAGAAGTGGCATCCTTAAAATGTCTGAAACAATACCGTCTGCCGCTGCTGACATAGCTTCTGTTGCAGAAGCAGCAGGACAGCTCGGAATTAAAACAGATAGTATTCTCGGCTTTACAGAGACGATGGTAAACCTCGGTGTTGCCACTAATATGACAGCAGACGATGCTGCCACCTCGCTTGCAAGGCTCGCAAATATCACTGGAATGTCGCAGTCTGATTTTGATAGACTTGGTTCGACTATTGTTGCGCTCGGCAACAACCTCGCCACAACAGAGTCCGAAATTGTTGATATGGCTCTAAGGCTGGCTGGTACAGGAAAACAGGTTGGTTTATCCGAAAGTCAGATTATGGCTTTGTCAGGTGCGTTGTCTTCTGTTGGTCTTGCCGCTGAAGCTGGCGGCTCTGCAATGTCGAGAACGCTATCAATGATGCAACTTGCTTGTGAACAAGGCGGCGATGCCTTAGATGCTCTCGCTGGCGTTGCAGGTATGACATCAGACCAGTTCAAAAAGACATTCCAAGAAGATGCCACAAAAGCGTTAATGGCATTCTTATCAGGCTTAAACAATGCTGAGAAAAGTGGAAAGTCGGCTATCGGTGTAATAGCAGAACTCGGAGAAATTACTGAGCTATCTGCTATGGACACCGTTGTAGTTCGTGATACTCTACTTCGTGCCGCAGGTGCAAGCGACCTGATGGCTGAGTCTCTTGATATTGCAAATACTGCGTGGGAAGAAAATACCGCCCTCACAAAAGAAGCATCACAAAGATACGAGACTTTTGAAAGCAAATTAACATTGCTATCAAATGCTGCGAAAAATCTCGGTATAGCAGTTTACGACGAAATGCGTACACCGCTTGCAGAAGCAGTCGGATTTGCAACAACTCTTGTTCAGCAGTTAAGCGATGCGTTTCAGAGTGGAGGCTTCGATGGTCTTGTAAGTTCAGTCGGAAATGTACTCGCAGAGGTTGTCAATTACATTGTATCGTATATACCGACTATTGTTGAAGCAGCTGTTTCTATTGTTTCATCTCTTGTGAGTGGTCTTACTTCTAATGCAAGTTCTATTGCCGAAGCGGCGTCAAGCCTTTTAGACACTTTTATATCTGGTTTTTTCAGCATAATGACCGACCTCGTTGCGCTCGGCGGCGAGCTGGTTATCGCCTTGTGCGATGGAATATCTGCTAACGCTGGAAGTATTGTAAACAGTATTGCAGACGGACTGGTTGGTTTCTGTTCAGCAATAGCTGAGTATATCCCGTTGCTTATTGAAGCTGGTATCACGCTGTTAGGTGCGCTTGCCGATGGCATAGTTCAAGCCTTGCCGACACTTGTATCTGCAATTCCGAAGATACTGAATACGCTCATCGAGGGTCTGAAATCAGCATTGCCGAAGCTCATAGAGTGCGTATCTGGTATCATTCTTGCGATTGTTGGGGCTCTGCCTGAGCTAATTACGACACTTGTAGATTATCTACCTGAACTTGTACAGCTCATAGTAGATACTCTTGTAGAGGCAATTCCGATATTACTTGAAGCGGTCATTTCGATAGTTATGGCGATAGTGGAAGCATTGCCAGACATCATTGTTTCGCTTCTTGATACGTTGCCGACTATTGTGCAGAGCATCTGTGATGGCTTAATGGAGCTTCTGCCTCAGATAATCGAAGCTGGCATCACGCTGTTTACTTCGCTTGTACAAGAGCTTCCGACTATCATTAACACGATTGTTTTAGCTCTGCCGAGCATAGTAGACAACATTGTGGCGTCATTGCTTGATATGATACCGCTTATAGTAGATTGCGGTGTTCAACTCCTTGTGTCTCTTGTACAGGCTTTGCCAGATATAATCTACGCAATAGTCAATGTATTGCCTGTAATTATTGCGTCTATCATCAGTACACTCGTAGGAATGATACCGCTGTTAATAGAGTGCGGAATAGACCTGTTCGTTTCCTTAGTTAAGGCTCTGCCGCAAATTATAATCACTATCGTAGCTGTACTGCCGCAGATTATCAATTCCATTATTCAAGCTCTGATAGACTCGATACCGCTGATTATTCAGTGCGGCATTGACCTGTTGACCTCGTTAATCGGAGCATTGCCCGACATCATCATTGCGTTGGTTTCGGCTGTGCCAGAAATCATTTCAAGCATCATTTTGGCGTTGCTTGATAATATTCCGCTACTCATTCAGTCAGGCATAGATTTGTTTGTGTCCTTGATAAAGGCTTTGCCGCAGATAATTGTTCAGCTTGTAAAAGCCGTTCCAGAAATCATAAAAGCGTTAGTAGACGCTTTTAATGACGGAGCTTTTAAATTTGCGGAAGTAGGCTCAAATCTCATTAAGGGATTATGGAATGGTATTAAAAATGTCAAGGACTGGATTTGGGGCAAAATCAAAGGCTTCTTCAACGGCATAGTAGACGGAATTAAAGACTTTTTCGGCATACATTCGCCGTCAACGCTATTTGAGAATGTCATCGGTAAAAATTTGATGCTCGGTCTTGCGGAAGGTATCGCGGATGAGGCTCAGACGGCTATTGACGCTACTCAGGATGTTGCCGATGCAATAGCAGACGTTGATTTTGAAACTAATGAGCCAGAAGTTGACTTTGACCCCGATAATGTTGACTTTGACAATTTGGTCGCCGATGTTCAGGGTGTTGTAAACGCACAAGTTGGCGAAATAGGCACTGTTGTGAGTGCATCTGCCGCATCGGAGCACACGAAAAGCAATGACACCGATGTACAGGAGACGGAAACAAAAGGCGGAAGTAAGCCGCAGTATGTTGAAAACAACATCTATATTGACGGCAAGAAGTCGGCAAGAGTGCTGACACCGTATATAGAAAAAGAATTGGCGTGGGAGGATAAGTGATGAAGCTATTTGATACTGAAATTAACGGACAAACACTCGATATTTTCAAGGCTCATCTGGTGAGTTACAGCATCGGAGCTTGCGAGTATGGTAACGGGTATATGTCTCCTCCCTCGTCAATTTTTCCTATTCAGCTTGACGGTAAAGTTGGCTTGCGGTCGGTCGAAATAACATTGGATTTTGAGGGAGACTCAATGGCTGAAATCAGCCTTAACATATCCAATTTGACAGCGCAGTTGCATAAAGAGGCGTTGCTGTTTTTACCTGACGGTTTTTACTACACCTGCGTGTTTGAAAAGGTGTCAGACCCAGAAGAAAAAGCACCGTGGATAATGCAGACGAAGTTTTCTTTTTCTGGAGTTCGCCATAAGGCGTTAACAACCGAAAATTTCAAGCAAAGCGGAAAACTGTATGTTGATGGAAACTACAAGTCATCTGCAATCATTAAAATTATGCCGAGTTCAGGCACAACAGAAGTGACTGTAAACGGCATTACCGTAAAGAACATCATAGGAGAGGTTGTTGTTGACGGCATTAAAAAGACAGTAATGCAAAACGGAACAAACAAGTTTGCAGATACTGATATGACTGAATTTCCGTGCTTTGAATGTGGCGAAAACGATGTCACAATCAGTGGCGATGCGACTGTCGAGATAAGTTATTATCCGATATTCTTGTAAGGAGGTGCTACCGTGATTGTTTTCTTTGATGCGAACGGTGTGAAAACACCGTTGTCTGCGTATGAGGATTTCAGTATTACGCACAAGCTCGATGGTTGTGACGAGATGAGTTTCTGTGTAGACACAAGACACGAGCAGTATCAACAGCTCTTTGAGGAGTGCCGAGTGCTGACAGACGATAACGACTGGCTCATCAAAAAAATAGATGATGACAAGATGGACTGTGAGTTGAACTTTGATTTTTTGAAAACGACAGTTTACTCAGCATACAGAAGCGAGACGAAATCTCTCACGGAAGTGTTAGAAAGTCATCTGCCGCAAGACTGGACTATCGAGGGTGCTGACATATCGTCTATTCGTAGGACCATAGAGTTTGACCTATGCACAGATTACGATGTTATTTACGAGTGTATGAACACTTACAAAGTGTATTTTGTTTGGAAAATAAGAGAAAAGCGTCTGATTGTTGTTGACCCAACAAAAATGCAGCCGACAGGAGAGTATTTAACAAGTGAGTTAAACCTGAAAACATTGTCTTTCAAAGGCGAAACTACCGATTTTGCCACGAGGCTTTATGCCTACGGCAAAGATGGTATGTCTATCGAGGAGGCTGTTGTTGACGGAAAGCGATACGGTCTTCCCTATGTCGAGAACAAGGCTTATTCAGATAAGGTTGTTTGTGCATATTGGAGCGATGAAAGATACACTATCCCAGAAAATCTGTATGCCGATGCGTTGGCTAAGGTTGCTACGATGTCATACCCTGTTCGCTCGTATGAATGTACAGTAATTGACCTTGCAAAGCAAAACGATGCCTATTCGTTTCTTGATTTCTCGATGCACAAAAAAATCACTCTGATTGATATTGAACGTCACATCAAGGTCGAGCATCAAATTGTTGAGTATAAGGAATATCCTGACGAGACTGACCGCAACAAGGTTACGCTGTCTTGTGTGCCTGAGACTATTCAAAGCAAAATGTCTGGTATGTCATCGTCATTTGATGAAAATGTTGAGAAAATTGATACATCTTTTGCACAGAGAATTACGATGGTTACAGCTATGCTGACTGGTGCTTTTGGCAGTTATCAGTATAGCAACGGTTCTGAAATGTTTATGATGGATAGTCCAGACCCAGCGAAAGCGAAGATTGTGTGGAGATGGAATATAAACGGCTTTGGAAAGTCGTCAACTGGTATTGATGGTCCCTACACAACGGCATTGACTTTTGACGACCAGTTTATCACGAATGTTATAAATGCTATGGTGATAAGAGGGTCGCTTATAGAAGCAGACAGTATTCAAGCAGGTTCGATTTCACAGAGTTATACAAACGATGTTTTAGAGCAGTCGTTTAAGGCGGCAGAGGGGCTTGTACAGTCTCTGTTTACACAGATTAGTAACTACCTCTCAAACGATGATGGAACAGGAGAACTGGATGTCATAGAGAAAGAGCTGACAGATATATCGCAAACCGTGAACGGCTTGTCTGCTCGCTTTACGAGTGAATATCAGGGCGGCATCAATTATGTACAGAACTCCAGCGGTCTGAATGGCTTGTCAGATGACTGGGAATACACAGGCACAGTAATCGCTCAGCACAGTGATGATACAAAAAACAGAACGGTATCAAACTCGTGTTTTTATCTTGCATCGGCTGATGCCACTTTGTCTCAAACGGTAGATAACATTATCGTAGGCAAGTCTTATACGCTGAGTATGAAAGTTAAAAAGACCTCAACACTTTTATCTGAAATCAAAGTTATTTACAACGGCGAAAATCAAGCGGTTATTTTCACCTCTTCAGACACTTCAGGCTGGGAAGAATACTCTATCACCATTACAAACATACAGACGCCCACAATCGAAATTCAAGCGTCTACAAAGAATGGCGGTCTTTACATCGCTGACATTATGCTATGTGAGGGCAATGTTGTCAGAGGCTGGACGCCTGCGCCGAACGAAATTTACACTTCTGGCGTAATAATTGACAAGAACGGTATAGAGGTTTGGCGTTCCGACTCGACAGAAAAAACTGTGATAAACAACAGGGAGTTTGCTGGTTATTACAATCCGACTGGAAATAGCGATGTTGAGGTCTTCTCTTTGAACAAGGACGAGACGAGGATGAAAAAGACAACGATTGACGGCGAACTGAGTGTCGGAGACCTAAAATGTATCCCATTTGAAAACGGTGGCGAGTCAGGTTCAAACATTACTTTAATCGACTAAGGAGGTGACAATATGGCTACTTGGACAAGCAATTCTTATAAGGGCAGGTATTTACAACTTACTATCACGGAGTCCGTGAATGTTGTGGAAAATACATCAACGCTTACTTGGGTTTTGCAAAGTTTAGGCGGCTCGTCTAATTATTATACCACGGGTCCTACAACAGTAACAATTGATGGCACGCAAGTCTACTATAAAGCCCGTACAGCGTGGAATACAAACGAATTTCCAGCAGCCAAAGGCTCTACAAGCGGTACGATAACGGTTGCACACGACAGCTACGGTTCAAAAAGTATATCAGTTGGCTTCTCGACTGCGATTTATACATCAGCAGTAACAGAACACGGCGGCTATATGACCTTGAGTAATATTGACCGCGCAGCCCCGAGCGTAAGCGTTGTTGTTTCAAATATAACGGCTAATTCTTTCAAAATAACAGTTACCTCCTCGGCTACTGCTTACAAGTGGTGGTATACCCTCGATGGAGGTTCATCGTGGGTATACTTTGACTCGTCAAGCGGAACGAGTAAGGAGACAACTGTAACAGGGCTTTCGCCTAACACTTCATATACGGTTCAAGCGTGCGCAAGAAAATCGTACAACGGTGTAGACGGGTACTCTGCTAAACCCACAGTCAAAACGCTTGGCGGTTCTGTTCTGCACAATGCTTCACAGGTTACAGCAGATGCAACAACGGTGAGTATTGTTATATCTGCTACCTCGTATGATGGGTCGTTTTATCACAAGCTCGTGTTGAACAATGGCTTGAAAGATATTATCTCGTTGAATATCGGAAATCTAACCGCTGGTAAGGCAAACCGAACAGTGAGTTTAACGGCAGCTCAGCGAATAACGCTGTTGCAAAACATTACAGAGAAAACGCTTAATGGTACGCTGTACTTGAAGACATATAGCTCGTCTGATTACAGTACGCAGGTTGGTTATACATCCTCGTGCAGTTGCATATTTGCAACAACAGCAGCAAATTCAGCGCCGACTTTTACAGGCTTCACATATAGCGACACAAGAAGTTCGGTTGCCAGCGTTGTCGGAGATGCCTCAAAGCTGTTGCAAACATATTCATATTTGGAAGTTGTCTGCACGGCAGGAGTTGCAAAAAACGAAGCAAGTATCGCCAGTTATTCAGCAAGTATAGGCGGTGTCGCAAAAACGAGCACTTCCACCACATTGGACATCGGAACGCTATCAAAGAGTGGCAATTTAGAAATGACTGTTACTTGCACAGATAGCAGAGGCTGGTCTACTACCGTAACGCAGACGATTACCGTTCTTGCTTATTCACCGCCTAAACTGACAGCATACAGATTACGAAGAAAAGATGAGGTAGGTAAGCTGATACAGTTGAGCTTTAACGGCAGTATCTCAGCAATCAAAGCAGACGGCGAAACCAATACAAACAGCTTGACATTCGTAGGCTATTACTACAAGAAGACAGACGAGAGCACTTGGAGTAATTGGAACTCGCTGATTGACAGCACGACAAAAAGCGGCACGACATTCTCATTTAGTACAGAGGAGCTTATGGAACTGGACGAAAACCAGTCTTACGACTTCCGTATTTTGATACAGGACCAGCTTGGCTCTTATAGTTCTTATAGCTTATATCTCGTGCTTACACAAGGAACGCCTATTATCGCTATAAGAAAGCGAAACTCCACTTATGACTTTCCGCGTGTAGGTATTAACAATCCAAATCCAAAAGAGGCGGTAGATGTGGTAGGAAATGTCAAAATGAACGGTGCTCTTGTGCTCGGTTATGTAGGAGAAGCAACCGACAATTTAAATAACTACAAAAGAGGCGGATATTATCACTACTCAGGAAGCGGAGCGAGTAACGCTCCAGCTGGAGCTGGTATCTTAGAAGTAGTTGTCGGAACGGATGAGTATTTGATACAGAGGTTTACAGCTTTTGCAGATGGCTGCGCATTGTATGTGCGGTCATACGACAACGGCTCGTGGACAGCTTGGTCAAATAAATAATTAAGAATGGAGGAAAAATTATGCCGCAATACACGAAAAGCATCGTGCTTGATGTTAATGCCATAAACAAACATCAGTGTGTGGATGCAAAACAGTTTGACGACAAGTCTCGTTTCCTTAAAGTTACGCTGACAGCAAACGGAGAGCCTGTTACTATTGAAACAGGTACAACGGCAATGTTTAGAGCAGTAAAACCTGATAAAAAATCTGTTTGCAATGCAGCACAGATTAACAGTGACGGAACGGTAACTGTCGAGCTAACTCAGCAAGTGTTGGCTTGTAAAGGTGTTGTAGAAGCCGATGTCTCACTTGTCGGAAGTGATGGCAAAGTGCTTTCAACAGCGTCTTTTTTCTTGCAAGTTCAAGAAGCACCGCTTGGGAACAATGTTGCCAGCGAGAGTGAACTGTTGATTTTTCAACAGCTTGCTGATAAAACTGCCGAAAGCGCAGCAAAAGGTGCAGAAGCTGCTGCATCCGTCAAAAATGATGCAGAAGCCGCTAAAAGCGCAGCCAATACCGCAGAGTCTGCAAAAAGTTCAGCGGAAACAGCAAAAAACACAACTGTGCAAATTGCGGAGTCGCTCGAAGAAACAGTGCAAGCAGCGGAAGCGGCAACGGCAGCGGCAAATGCGGCAGCCTCTGCTGTTGGCGAGAAGATTGACGGCATCCTGTTCAAAGATACAACGAACAATGTTGATTACCTTGCAAAATTCAGGCTTGTCGGCGGTAAACCTGCCATCGAGTACGCACAAATCTAAGGAGGATATTAAAAATGTCAAATGTATTAAATCTTTTGTCGGAAGAAACTTTTGCTGAAAAAATGGACAATCAGAACCTACTTCTTGCAGCTATTGCAAGTAACGGTGGTGGTATAAAAATTGACTCGTGGAGTGCGGTTCAGCAAGTGGTTCGGCTGGGTCTTGCTTCAAAGGTTTTTGCCATAGGAGACCAATTCGTCAGTACAAAAGGCGAAAAACAGCTGGTATGGGATGTTATCGGTTTCGACCACGATATTCCAGCTGACAGTCAGTTTAAGCACAGTATGACAATTCAGACGCACGACTGTTATTACTATGCTCCGTTCGATGCTCCCGAAGCGTTATATTACGCTCCTGATGGTCTTGCCGCAGGAACTTATAATTTCACATTGCTTTCTGGTTATGATACAGCTTATGGTGGCGGTAAGACATATCAGTTTACGCTCACTAAGGCAGTACCGTCAGGCGGACAGATTATGTTCCCGTGGACATATCAAACGCAAGCATCCACGGTCTTGGTAAGCACATACGAAAATGCTACAAGTTCTGCCGCTATTGAGAGCGTAAGCGTTACCGAGGGTAGCAAGGGTACAAACCTTGGTACTGCTGACGGTAATACCGAAAATATGAACCACTCCGACAAAATCCGTTACGGCTCTAACCGATGGCTTCAGTCGCCCATCAGGCAATGGCTCAACAGCAACAAAGCGGCAAACGCTTGGTGGAAACCGCAGAATTTTTTTGACAGACCGACATCAACTATCGCTTCAGCTGGTTTCTTAACAGGTATGGACAGTGAATTTATGTCAGCAATCGGAAAAGTAAAAAAGCATACAGCCCGTAATACCGTTGCAGACGGGGAAGGTTATGACGATGTTGATGAATTGATTTTCCTGCTTTCTCCTTCCGAAATATACGGAGGTTTTGAAAACAATGTAAACGATGGCGAGCCTTATCCGTATTACGCAAACAATTCAGGTTTAAGCGCAGCTGGAACTGGTGCAGACACCAATCGTATTAAATATCAAAATGGTACTGCTAAGCATTGGTGGCTGCGCTCGCCCAGCGGTACTGGCGGCGGTGTTCGCTGTGTCTTTCCGACAGGCGTCATCGGCAACTACGGTGCTCTCAACAGTGTAGCTGCCGTCCCAGCTTGTTGCATCATCTAATTGAGGAGAAATTATGTAAGTAGTAAGGTCAAAACGAGGTAATGGTAAGCTTTTGGTTATCACAAAGGCAAGCGAGCTTGAAAGCTCACGCAAGTAAAGGTGACACTTACAAACTCTTCCGAAATATGTAGAAATTATATCAAGAATTATGGGAGGTAAACGACAATGTTTAAGTTTATTACAGGTCAAGATGCTCTGCTAAAGCAACGCAGAGAGATGGAAGCGGTGAAAGCAAAGCAAATCAGTGGCGATGAAGTCAACTCTATTGTGTTTGTCACTCTCGCAGAAAATGGCTCTATTGACGAAGTGACCGCAACCGAGCACACCGACTGCTTTGCAGAATGGGCGTCTGGTGTTGCTTACACTGTCGGAAACATCAGGCAGTACAACGGACAGTTATACAAATGCGTTCAGGCTCACACATCACAAGAAGATTGGACACCTGACAGTGCAGCCTCGCTTTGGTCAAAAATCGGAGACCCAACCGTAGAATATCCAGAATGGGCTCAGCCTGTCGGAGCACACGATGCTTATTCCAAAGGCGACAAGGTTTCGTACAACAACAAGCACTGGGTATCTACTGTTGATGCAAATGTATGGCAACCCAGCGTTTATGGATGGGATGAGGTAACTGACTGATGAACACCCCAGCAATAGAAACGGATGTTCTCTGCCATGTGTTTGAGCTTCAAGCAGAGATAATCAGAAAACAGGCGATTGTTATTGAGCAGTCAAATATCGGCTTTGATAACGAGTGTATAGCAGCTATCAAAGAAGAAGCCGATGCGAAATTAGAACAAGTGCTGTAAAAGACCGTAGTACCGCTGAACGCTCAAATTTGTCCTACAACGCATTTAAGCTCGTATGCACATATTTTCTCAACATAAGAAATAAAAAGGCATCACAGGACGGCAAAGAGCTAATAACAGGTCTAACAACGCTTTTTGGAAAGGAGGCGACACCGAAATGGAAGCAATAGTTATTGCCGTTCTTGGCAGTGGGGTGCTTTCTACAATTATAAGCTGCGGCTTTGCAGCTTATCGTGAAAACAAAGCAAGCAAGAAAAAAGAAAACAAGAAAATGGAGGCTTTGAAGCACGGCGTTCAGCAGCTGATGTATGACCGCATCAAGTATTTATGCAAATCACACATCAACAGAGGACATATCGCAACAAACGACCTCGAAGACCTTGTTCGTATGCACACGATATATCACGATGAGCTTGACGGAGACGGTTATCTGTCTAATCTTATGGAAGCCGTACACGAACTGCCGATTGTTCCTGCAATGCCACAGTAAGTGCAACGAAGTAAAGGAGGTAATTTGTATGAACGAAAAAAAGAAAGCAGAAAGTAAAGTTGCCGAAGAAAAGACAGAAAAAGTCATTACGCACACTGTCGTCAAAGGTGATACTGTGTACAGCATCGCCCAGAAGTATCTCGGCAAGACAAGCAGAGCGAGTGAAATTCGCAGAGCGAATAATCTCGTTACTGACATTTTACGTATAGGCAAAATGCTTGTAATTCCTAAGAAATAAGGAGGTATTAAGATGTCAACTGTTATGACAAACATTGAGTTTGCGAAAAGACTCAAAGATGTAGCTCAAAACTACAAAACTTTGTATATAATGGGATGCTTCGGTGCTCCTATGACAGACAGCAACAAAAAAAGATACTGCAACAACTACGACTACAACAAGAACGCCGCACGAACTGCTATGATTAAGTCGGCAAGCTCCGACACATTCGGCTTCGACTGTGTGTGCCTTATAAAAGGCATATTGTGGGGCTGGAACGGAGATGCAAGCAATGTGTACGGCGGCGCATCGTATGCGAGCAATGGTGTACCTGACATCGGAGCAGACTCTATGATAAAAGTGTGCAGCGGTGTTTCGACTGACTTCTCAAAGATAGAGGTTGGCGAAGCTGTTTGGATGGAGGGGCATATTGGCGTATATATCGGAGACGGTCTCGCCGTAGAGTGTACTCCGAAGTGGAAAAACTGCGTTCAGATTACTGCTTGCAACTGTTCAAAAAGCGGTTACAACAGAAGAGACTGGACAAAGCACGGCAAGCTACCGTATGTTTCATACGAAAAGACAAGCGACAATAACGAAGAACAGGTAAAACAGGAGAGTGAAACGGTCAGAGGTATTGATGTATCAAAGTGGCAGGGCGACATCGACTGGGGCAAGGTTAAAGCCGCTGGTGTTGATTTTGCTATGATAAGACTCGGCTATGGTTCAGCTGACGGCAATTCCTGCGGAACTGACGGCTACTTCGAGAAGAATGTGGCAAATGCTATTGCCGCTGGTGTTGATATTGGATGTTATTTTTACTCCTATGCTCTGTCGGTCGAAGCGGCGAAGAAAGAAGCTGAGTATGTAATCGGTGTCCTCAACAAGTACAAAGGCGTGTTCACATACCCAGTTGCTTTTGACATAGAGGATAAGTCTCAGGCTGGTCTCGGAAAAACAGTGCTCACGGATATGGTGATTGTTTTTGGAGATGCGATTGAAAAAGCTGGTTTCTACTGCTCGCTGTATGCTAATTTGAACTGGCTAAGGAACTATCTCGATGACGGCAGATTGACACGCTTCGACCATTGGCTTGCACAGTGGTCCCCAAGCCCCACCTATACTGGTGCGTTTGGAATGTGGCAGTCCTCGTCAAAAGGGAGCGTAAACGGTATCAACGGAAATGTTGATACGGATGTCGCATACAAAGATTATCCGAGTGTCATCCGCAGCAATAAGCTAAACGGCTTTGCGAGTACAGACCAGAAACCGACCGCGCCCACGCAGTCCGAAGCTACCACAAAGCCAGCTTTTAGCAGCGGAGATGTTGTCAGCATTGCCAAGAACGCCGTTTACTACAACGGTGCTACCGTACCTGACTGGGTTGTAGCGAAGCAATGGATAGTCAAAGAGTGCAGCGGAGACAGGGCTGTAATCGACAAAAGTGTCGATGGAGCAAATGCTATATGCAGTCCTATTAACACCAAGTACCTGAGTGTTATAAAGGCAGATAGCACAGCAATCAAAGCAAACGATGTTGTAGCCATATCTAAGAACGCTGTCTACTACGGAGGCGCAAATGTTCCTGACTGGGTAATCGCAAAGCAGTGGATTGTAAAAGAGGTATCTGGCGACAGAGCTGTTATTGATAAAAGCTCGGATGGCAAGAACGCCATTTGCAGCCCTATCAATGTGAAGTATCTCACCATTGTTAGCACCTCTTCCCCATCGGCAGCTGCTGATACGGTCTATGTTGTTGTAAAAGGCGACACGCTCTCAGGCATAGCCAGTAAGTTCGGCACGACTTACCAGAAACTCGCAGCGTACAACGGCATCGCAAACCCGAACCTCATCAATGTAGGTCAAAAAATCATAATTCCTGCTAACAGATAAGTATAGAAAGGAGGTAACGAAAATGAAAGAAAACATCAAGAAATGGCTCAAAGCCGCAGGTGTCAGAGCAGTTAAGACTGTTGCTCAGACAGCAGTAGCCACCATTGGCACAAGTGCTGTTATGGGTGATGTCAACTGGGCAATGGTAGGCAGTGCCTCCCTCCTCGCTGGCATCCTGTCGCTGCTCACTTCAGTGGCTGGATTGCCTGAACTCAGCACCGAAAGTAAAGAAGAATAAGTCAAAATAAGAGAGACCCTCATCATTGGAGAAATCCTTTGGTGAGGGTCTTTTTTGCTTTTACAGAGTTTAGGCATTAAGAACAAATGTGAGAGACACAAAAGAAACGGTGTTTGACAAAAAGCGGCTCTGAATGATTTAGAAGATAGCTGATTATAATTACACCTCCAAAGAAAAAGAGTCTCCAAAAGATTTTTAAGAGCCTCAAAATGAATTTGTTGAGTTTTTCAAATATGTCACGCAGACAATCCTCGGACAAAAGATGGAATATCTTTCGCAATAGAATATAAACAAAAAGAATATAAACAAAAAGAAAAAGAAAATTACTCATAAGTAATAAAAGTATGTGCGTTCGGATGTAAAAATTTAACTAAATTGTAAACTTGAAAAAATATTTCAAAATACTTCACGAAAATGCTTGACTGCTTACCGATAAGTAAGTTAGAATATAATCACGGAAAATAAATTACCAAATCGTAAGGCTTCCGTATGGCAGACAGCACCTCAGAAAGAAAGGAGGAAAGTTCTCAGTAAGGGAGGTGAGCCAAATGATTATCAGGAGAAAGACGACAACTACTACGGTAGAAGAAGTCAGTGTCAGCCTCAGCAGTAATGAGTTCTCAATTAAAAGTTCTGCGGAAACAGAAAAAGAGATTGAGACAGCCAAAGACCTGTTAGAGTCAGTTGACAATCTCAACCTCAATTCAAAGTAAATCTAATAATACCACTTACATATAATTTTGTCAACCTGTCTGCCATTCCTTGCCTTGCAAAAAAATCAAAGGAGCAAAGATTATGAGAATTGAACTTGAAAAGAAAATTGGGTACAGAATTAAGGTTGAACTTCCAAGCGAAATTGAAAAGTACGCAAAGGCGTTTCTCGTCATCACGAACAATGCCAGATGTTACAGCAATATGATTTGGCGTGTGTACAACAATGACAGAAATGATGTGTATGTTGTTGTGTCCGAAAACAGCAAAGAAGCAGCTGTATCATTCCTCGAAGATTTTGGTGAAATCAAAGAAGTTGATAAGGTTCAGTGCTTTACGCCTGTTGTGATGGATATGACAGATGTTGAATTTAACCGACTGTACCGTGAAGACGTTGACACAGAGTTCCTTGAAATCGAAGTAGACTGACAGTACATAAGGCGTCTGAGGTGCGGTAGCCGATGCAACAGTGTCGGAAAGCCGCCCTCAGATACACTCATTTGTGAACAATCAAAAAAATTGCAAAAACTTTTCAAAAAAGCTTGACAGTCACGGAGAACGACTGTTACGATTACGGCTCGATAAAACTTACTAAGCAGTAATAGATGGAGGCAAAATGTTATGAAAATCAGCAGAGAAGAAAAGAAAATTGAAGCACTTGGCAGAATGAAAAGACTTGGCGTTTTTCCAGAAACGATTAAGCAGTTCGAGCAGGAAGACCTCGTGAGTATCAGTGAACCGCCAGTCGGAGCGTTCTTCTGGGTTGAGGGCGAAGAGCTCAATGAAATGAAGCAGTGGGAGCAAGAACACAACGCTCTTGTCTACTGCATCGTCAGAGCGTACACGAGCATCGGCAAGATGGATGCATATCTGTATGTCAGCGACCACAAAGACGAATGGGCTGATGACAGAGAAATGTTGAGAAACAATGAAACAATAGCCTATGTCATAAATCGTGATATGCCAGACTGCTCGGAGTTCGGAAGCATAGGCATCAGACGGACTATAGCAGCAGGACTTGCGAGAACTTGGTAAAGTGGAAAAGATTATGAAATGCGAAGATTGCGCTTATTACTGGAGAGATGACGACACGAAAGTTAAAATTTGCCATTATCAATACAATGATGGATATGCTCCCTGTGAAGTAGATGAACAGTACGAAGAGCCTGATGATTATTATGTGGAGGAGAATGAGTAATGAACAAAGCGAGAAGAAAAGTTTTAGAAGAGTTGCAAACAAAAGTTGAGGAACTCCAAGCTGAAGTTGAACAGCTTATGAGTGAGGAAGATGAAACTCGTGAAAATATGATTGACGGAAGTGAAATGTACGAGCGTTCGGAGGAAGCCAGCAACTGTATGCAGGACGCACTTGATAGCCTCGATGAAGTCTATCAAGCAATCGAAGATGCCATCAGCGCTTAGGAATAACAATGATGAAAGAAGTAGTTTATATGGATAAAGAAACTGGTGAGATAACCCTCAATCACAGAGAAGCGGTTGGCTGGTTCAGCTTAGGCAAGAGCATCAGCTGTATGGTTGAGGATGAGCGTTTAAGTGTTTCTGACAGATGTCAATACAAAGAAGTTTTGAGTTGGGTTCATTGAAAGGAGGATGAATGTATGGGTGCAGGTAATGTGTGCGTGTTTGGCAAGTGCGAGGGTCTGTACTATGTTGACAATGGTTTCCTCGATGTTTATAGCAGAGAGGATGAACACGGTGATAAGGAATACTGTTTAAGCAAAGATGTAGAGTACGGTGACACCGAATTTAAGTACGATGAGTCTGAAAGCTATTTCAATAGAGTGGATTTTGACTGGCACTTTGCAGAGCTTATGAGAGCACGGTTTCCGAGTTTTGAGCTTGTAGACAAATGGATTTCAGAAGATAGGAAAGCTATTCTTGAAAACGGTTTGTTCTATGTGGTTTACGAGGATAACCAGTGGTCTCTGGCAATAGAGCTTATTATGAAAGAGGGTGAATACGGCGGCGAAGAAAAAGTAGGATTGCAAATGGGCTTGTATCAGAAGTACCTGAAAGGGATTGAAGATATACTGCTCGATATGTACGGCACAGTCGGAACATACAGCAGTGCTTGGACAAGCGGCACAAAAACACGAAAAGTGGAGGTAATTTGAAATGTTTGAAAACGAAAAATTGATGGTTGGTGAGCACTTCACCTATGAGGGTATCGAGTGGATTTGCCTTGATATTATCGACGGAAATTACCTTGCAATCACAGCACAGGTGTGGCAGGAGCTTCCGTTCGATGTTGATAATCACAACAACTGGAAAGAGTCGTCTTTACGCAGAGTCCTCAATGATGAGTTTCTTGACAAACTCAATAAGAAGCACCTTGTCAAGCAGACATCAGACCTGATTGCAGACAATGGCGACAGGAAGTATGGCGCTTGTAAGGACTATGTAACAATTCTGTCTTGCGACCAGTTCCGTAAGTACAGAGACCTTGTGCCGCACTACCCTAAATGGATGTGGACATTGACTCCGTGGAGCTGTTGCTCTGGTCACGGTACCCGTGTTCGCAGTGTCACTCCGGCAGGAGACTTCAGCCACATCTATGTCCACTACAGTCACGGAGTCGCCCCAGCTTGTATTTTCTCATCAAAGCATCTTAAATTGTGCCGTCAGGCACATCTCGTTGAGATTGACGAGTCAGCAGAAGACAAAGAATAAACAACAGCCGCCCGACAGGGCAGCATACATAGGAGGTAACAAAATTGAAAATCGAATTTGAAAACATCATCAAGAATTGGAGCAAAGCTCAAACAGCAGGAGCGCTTCTGCCGTGTCCGAGATGCGGAAAGATGAAGCTCAAAGAAGAACTCGGAGAAAATGCACTCAGCCGCAGAGCAGACATCTGTGTTTGCAGCAGCTGCGGCACAGAGGAAGCCCTTGAAGATTTTGAGTGCAGAAAAGAAGCTGAACAGCATACCGATGCCTATAAAGAGCGTTTTATCAAAAAATGGTGGCTTATAAGAGAAGTCCTCGGAAACGATGATGTCATCGACAGAAAAACGGAGTGGAAGTTCAAAGTGAAAGTGAAGCGTGATGTTATTGTAACGCAGGAGGATATTGACGACATAATGGTGTGTGCTCTGGAGGGCGGCATCAATTATTGGTGCAGTTCCGCTGAGGTTATTGAAGATGAATATTACGGATATTACGCCAGCGACCAGATTTCGAGAGGAGGTTCACTCCGATTGTACGATAGTGAAGACGATGAGGAGTATACTCTTACCCTCGACAAATTCTTAAAAGGCATCCAGCTTGCAATCAAAGACGGTTACGGCAACGATTGGCTTGGTGATGATGCTCGTCTTGATTTAATGAACATTGACGGCGAAGCGGCAGATGTCATAGTACAGATGGCTTTATTCGGAGAGGTGGTGTTCGGATGAAAGCAACAGGAATAATTAGAAGAGTCGATGATTTAGGTAGAGTATGCATACCGAAGGAGCTTCGCCGTCAGCTTGGAATTAAAGAAATGGACGCAATTGAATTTTTCATTGACGGAAAGGATATTGTCATTCGGAAATACACTTTTGACAACTGCGAAAATGAAACATACAACTGTGATGCTTGTGTAAAGAATGGCGATTGTATCGAACAGGGCATTGACGGTAGACCAAAGTGGATGGAACAACAGGAAAGTAGAGGTTAAGTAATGATGCGACAGTCTTTTTCAAAAGGAGTTTATGCACAGGTAACACTTAAAAGCGAGATTGAGACAAAGCAGAACGGCGAGGTCTTAAACAGCGAAAGTCACAGCTTCGCTGACAGCGGAAGTGTGTATGACTTTTTGATTGATATGTTTCCGCACGAGATTGCCACAGAAGCCGAAAGTTGGACTGAATTGGCGAGTGTCGGAGATTTTTACGAAAATAAGTATTTTGAAATTGAAATGATGGAGGGCGTACAATGAAAAATTGTAGAGACTGCATACACAGATTTCTGGCTGTGTGCAATAAAAAGCAGGAGCTCATACAGAAACAGAGCGATGATTACTGCAAATTATGCGAAGAAAAAGCGGTTTTTCTTTGCTATGAGGAAAACAGACACCAGCTTGCTTTAGAGTGCGGAGCTGTAAACGAAGTAAAAGCGTTTGGCAGCATAGGCAAAGCTGCTGCGTGGGCGTTAGAAAGAGTTGAGTGCGGACAAAACGACGGATATATCGTTGATACCGAATACGGCGAAGTGACTCTTGACAGGCTTATTAAAGAGCTTGAAGATGAGGAGTGCATTGATATTACGATGTTCAACGGTTATCAGGAAAACTGGGATGTCAGCTACGACATAATAGTGCAGAAAGCGGTGGTGGAACAATGAAAGGTGTAATGATAGGCAGACCGATAAACGGCATCTCGATAAACGGAAACGAGTATGTATGCGATGAAAACAGACTTGCTATTGTTTTCGATGATGAAAATGATGCCAGAGATTTTTTGAAAACGAACGGATATACAGACGAAGACATTGAGAACAACGGCATCGTGTTTGAAGCCGTTGATGAGGAGAATGAAGAATGAGTTACAAGCGTGGAGAGATTTTTTACATCGAACGAGCTGGTGACAGCTACGGCAGTGAGCAACAGGCAGGTCGTCCTGCTATCATCGTTTCTAACGATAAAAACAACGAATATTCCAGCACTTTGGAGGTTGTGTACCTTACTACTCAACCCAAGACTGAACTGCCGACACACATCGACATAAGAAGTGCAAAGAAGAGTTCTATTGCCCTCTGTGAACAGGTACATACAGTCAGTACACAAAGAGTCGGTGACTTCATAGCGACCTGTTCTGAATATGAGATGCAAATGATAGACGCAGCCTTACTGATAAGCCTCGGCATCGAATTTGAAAAGACAAAGGGAGAGCCTGATAAAGAAAAGCCAAAGCCTGAGCAGCCAAAGGAAAGCAACGATGTTGTCGTCCGTTTGACTACCGAGCGTGATGTTTACAAGATGCTGTACGAGCAGATGCTTGAAAGAGTTGCGAAATAAAATATATCAAATACTGCACAGTTTTAACTGCGCACAGAAAAGGAGTAAAGATGAATATGAAAGTTGTTCTTGATAATGGAGCTAAAATGCCTACACGAGCACATAGCGGAGATGCAGGTCTTGACCTGTACGCACGAGAGGATGCCGTTGTCAAAGCCAAAGGAAGCTATGTGTTTGACATTGGAGTCCACATAGAGATACCGTATGGTGCTACTGGCTTTATAAAGAGCAAAAGTGGCTTGAATGTAAACCACGGCATCACGAGTGAGGGCGTTATCGACTATGGCTACACGGGAAGTATCAGAGTAAAGCTCTACAACAACAGCGATACCGATTATGAAGTAAAGGCTGGAGATAAAATATCTCAGCTCGTCATATTGCCCGTTATTCTTGCAGAGGTTGAGCTGACGGACAGCTTGGAAGACACCGAGCGTGGCGATGGCGGCTTTGGAAGCACAGGAAAGTAAGGAGGACAAAAAAATGATTGTCTACAATATTGAAAATTTTGTTGTTAATCAGATGTTCCGACCGTACCGTAGTGTAATTGTAGAAGAAAAATTTCAAACAGAAGATGAGTATAAGAAGATTGAAAAAGAATTAAGGAAAGACCCTTTGAAGATTATGTGGGTGCTAAGGAACAATAAAGAAGCATACAAATGCGTGTTTGGAAGACTGGCAAAAATGAACATCACTTTTTACAAGTGGCTCAATCATCCGATTATAGGCGAAATAGAGGCTATTATAATAGCTTTTCGATATGCGGAGGTAAAAGAATGAAGATAATATATGACGATTTACCCGAATTTATTGAGGTGCGGTTGCGTTGCGAAAATACAAGGAAAAAATCAATGTGTAAATACTGCCCTTTTTATGCCCGTTGTGAGATTGACGACGATAGGCGTTTGCATACGATGTGCTGTGAAATAGATGGAGTACGTAACGGAGGGGAAAAATGAATTGCAAAGATAATTGTTTACATTACGAAGTCTGCGCACAATTTTCAAAGGCTGACGGTGCAAATCACGAATATTATGACTTCTCAAATCAAGCTGAAAAATGCGAGTGCTTCAAAGACTGCCACAGAGGTATCAATGACGAAAGACTAACGCCTACGGCTGATGTGGTTCCTGTTGTGCGCTGTAAAGATTGCCGTTTGGCTACTGAAGATACTATGATAGATGGTTGGTATTATTGTCACAACAATGGAATGACACATAAACCAGATACTTTTTGTAGTTACGGAGAGAGGAAAGATGAGGAATGACCGATAAGAAACTTACTGATGATGAAATTATAAAAGCCTTAACTGAATTGAGCCGATATACAGGTTTTCAAAAAAAGTACACACAAGTGTTAAACGCGACTCTTGACCTTATCAAACGCCAAAAGGCAGAAATTGTGAACTTAAAAGACTACAACGAAGAGTTACTTGCTGAAATTAGAAAGTTAAAGGGTTCTACAATAGTCGACAACGTTACGGAAAATCAGGAAAGAATTAGAAGAGAAGCAGAAGCATACAAAGCATTTGCTGAACATTCGAAAGAAAAATGGTGGTTTAATACTACAAGAATGGTTGGTGAGGAAGAATGAGAGTGATTTTGTTTAGAGGTAAACGGATAGACAACGGCGAGTGGGTGTACGGTGTACCTACAAAAGATAGTCACGGCGAAATGGTTATGGTGGAAAGCATATTCGAGTGTGATGAGTATAATTGCCGTGGTGCAAATTGCTTGTATGTTGATGAAAATACCGTAGGACAATACACAGGTTTAACCGATAAAAACGGCACAAAGATTTTTGAGGGAGATATTGTAAAACGATATTGGCTTGCCGAAAATCATATTTACACAGTTGACTACGACAACGGCTTAGCGTCTTTTATCGGACAACGCAATGCGAATTATACAACATTTGATTGTGATGCTACCGAGTTTGAAATTATCGGCAACATATATGATAACCCAGAACTGCTTGAAGAGGTGTGATTATGAAAGTTAAACTTAAAGCTGAGCTTATTTCGGGTACAGGCAATCCTGTTATTTTTGTCAATGATGTTGAGTCCGTAGTTTTTGACAATGAGAAAATATATATCGTAGCCAAAGACGGAGAGCATAATTTAAGTTTATGCACATTTAAGAGCGTAGAAGTAACAGAACAAGGAGGTAAAAAAATGACAGATAAAGACGCTTTAGCCTGCATCGAAGATGTCCTCAGTTCGACCGTGCGTTACGATGAAAGTTTTGAATACGAATTGACTTCTTATGATGTTGATTGGCTTGAAAAAGCTAAGGATGCTGTCGAAAAGCAGATACCGAAAAAGCCAGTTGAGGTAAGGAATGAAATAGTGTGCCCGACTTGCAAAACATTAGTTGGGTCAAGCCCTTATTGCCGATACTGCGGACAAGCGTTAGATTGGAGTGATACAGAATGAATTGTAAAGACTGTCTGCATTATAAAGCGTGTGAAGATATTTATTATTATTTGTCAGATGATGATAATCCTGTATTCGACGAACAAAAGTATGCAATGGTAGGGTGCGCATATTTCTCTAACCGTTCCGAATGGGTACATTTGCCCAGTGACGAATATGTTTTTACAATCCGCGGAGACCTTGCCAAAGGGATTATTAAAGCAAATTGCCGAGCGGCAGAGAAAGTATTGGAGGAATAAACAATGGAGTGTACAGAGAAAAATATTGACAAGAATAAACAGTTATGTTATGCTTCTTATGAGATGAACATAGGGGGTGTGGATATGACAGCTGCTGAAATCTGCAAAGACTTAATTGAGCGAAGCTCCTTACAGCAGAAAGATGTAGCCGACAAAATGGGATGGACACAGCAGAGCATAAGCAATAAGTTCAGGCGGAACACGCTGACAGCGGAAGAGTTCCGAAAAATTGTTGAAATTCTCGGCTTTGACATCAAGATAGTCGTAAACGATACCAGCGAAGAGATAAAGACCAGACGCAAAGGTGTAGGCAAAAGATTGCAGCTTATGGTAAACGGTGTTAAGTACGATACCTACAAGGCTGATGCAATTTGTCACAGCGATGAGAACGAAGAAATTTTCTACGAGCTGTACCGAGACATTGACGGAAGATACTTTGTTGCACAGTATGTCAAATGGGATGGTGGCGTAAGCTCTATATCTCCTATTGGCAAAGAAGATGCAGAGAAGCTGATAAAAAAGTTTATATGAAATGAACAGTTACGGCAGGATGCACAATCCTGCCGTTTCTTTTTGCCTGTTTGCTTAACTATATTGTGAAAATCTCAAAAAATTGCAAAAAACTTTTCAAAATGCTTGACTGCTTACGGTTCAGTAAGTTAGAATGTGTATAGCTAAACAAAATAACCAAACAGTAACACAGGACACAAGGAGGACTAATTTATGAACTACAAAGAAGTCAGAAAAATCAGAGCTTGTAAACTCAGAAATTTGTGCATCGAGAAAAACTGGTACACAGGAGGTACAAACGAAGAGTATGGGCATTTGCTTTACACGCTCGCAGGTAAAGATAACCTGACAACCGATGATATTGTAAACATCGTCAACGACATAATGCTTCACAGCGAATTGGATGGCGAAACATTTGAAACCGTAGTTTATGAAGTTTTAAGAATAGCTGATGAGTGGATTGAAACGGAGGAATAAAGCAATGATGTACAGCGAATTTTTGAAAGGCACAGGAGCTTCCGAAAGCAAGGAAACCTACGAGCAGTTCAAAGTGATTGAGAAAATCTATATGTATTGTTGCCAAATGTCAAAGTCAGAGGCATACGGCATTTGGAAAAAGACCTACGGCAAGGAGATGAAGTTAAGACGCAAGAAAATGCTTGACAGAGCAGACAAGTTGACCTGCACAGCAGAAGAATTTGATATGCTTCCTGATGAAGACAGACGAACAATGTATAAAACGCTAAACGAGCTGTTTTGGGCGGCGTTCAACAACAAAGATGGCAGTAGTCTTGCTTGCTGTCCGTCTGGAAGATGTTTCACTGATAGCTACGGTATCGCTTGGTTTGTAAGACACGTTGGTAACAACCCGAACGGCAGCGAACAATACGGACTGTACGCTTTGGTGGACGGCAAAGTCAGAAATGCACATTACATAGGTTTGTAAGGAGGAAAAAACAATGAGAAGAAATGAAATGACAAGAATGGATGCTGCACACGAATGGGTAAGAGAGTTCAATGCGATACAGCAGGGAATGTTAGAGCCGTTTATGAATGACGGAACATTATCAGAAGTTACAGTTCCTGTGATTGGCGACAGAGTATTCGCTTACCACGAACCTGTGGAAGAACCGTATGGAACAATCACCGAGTATGATGAGGAAAGAGACCTCTACACCATAGAGTTTGACAACGGAAAGGAAGTTAAGCTCGACCCAGATGACTTCGAGGTTGAAAGAGATGGCAGTTTCCCAATGTGGGGTACAATGTGGAGTTTCGGTGACGGCTGCGACGATTGGTGGCTTGTAGATGATGATGGCATCCGAATTATGTCAAAGTGTGGTTTTCGCATCTATGAGCACGAGGAGTTTGGTTACTTCTTCGGAATTGACGGATGTGGTTACGATTTTTACGAGGCTCATTGGTTGCCGCTTTACAATGCGCGTGGTTTGCAATGGCACGATGAATTGGCTGAACATAGGCATCAGATGGAAATAAAAGGCTACACCGTACGCAAAATCGGTATGAATGAATACTGGATGGACGGAGACCATGTGGTTGAGAAAGTGCTCAAAGGCGAGTTAGGAGAAAATGACTATGATTAAAGATTACAAACCAGCAGAATGGAAGAACTACGATTTTTATGAGTTGGTCTTTGATGACGGAAAGGGAAACGGTTTTGCGTTCGCCTGTGATGAAAACGGCAACCTCAAACTTACAGATGAGCAGAGAGAAAACTACGAGTTCGCTATGAGTCACCCAGAAAAGTTTAAGCGTTTCAATCAAGTGGTGAAATTTACAGACCGTTACAAAGAAAATGCCAGCGGCATCTGCGGCTGTGGAAAAAGGATTGAACTGTATGACGAATATCTGGGCGCTTGCGAGTGTCCGCATTGTGGGCAGTGGTACAATCTATTCGGACAAAGGTTGAAGCATCCTGATGAATGGGAGGAAAAATTATGACAGAACAGAAATTGAAAGATAAAACCTTAAAGCAGATGCTTTTGGATGCAGGTTATCCCGAAATCGAGATGTTTCACCACTACTCAGACTTGTATGTGTTTGTAACGCCAGTTACTACAAGAGTGATTGACGAGTGGTGTAACGAGCACGGCTATACAAAAAGTTGGCATTGTCCTAAGTTCAAAGACCAGATTACAGGAAAGCCGATGTACGATTGTGCTTTTCAGTGGTACGAGGAGGAAAGATAATGGCATATCAAAGAAAGACAAAAGATGTTTGGGAGGTTCAGGGCTTCTATTACGGAGAATGGGAGCGTTTGACGACAGAAGAAACGAGAAACGAAGCTTCTGCTCAAAAGAAATGTTACGATGAGAACGAGCGAGGAGTACCTCACCGTATAAAGAAAGTCAGAGAGAGGTTGTAAAGATGATTACGAGCAGAGAAGATTTTTTGATGACATTTATAGGCTGCGGTCAGCTCGACCTAAAATTGATAGACGATGTACAATATGATTGGTGCGATGTTTTCGAGTATCTTGATTTAAGCTGCTGTGGAGAGCGTAAACTGTCTGCCATAATGTCTGCGGTGTTCTATCTTGGTAAGAGCAGATTAGAGGAAGCCATCACAGAGAGAATTGACTACCTCGAAGATACAGAAAAGACATACGGCATCTCTGAGGAACAAAAAACTGAGCTTGAGGAGCTCAAATGGCTTGACCCTTACGATGACCTTGAAGAGTATCATAATTACATTGATACGCATATCACTTGTGTAAATCATAAGGCTGTTTATGAGGCGTATTTGGCAAAAGAGCTTGAAGATTTTGCAGACGGAACAGGCTTTGAGGTGGAGTTCTAAGGAGCTGGCAGTATGGACAAAATAGTTTTGTGTCAAAAAGATATAGAGTTTGTTCTGAAATGGCGAGATGAACATAAGGAGCTTGTGCGCTTAGGCGTTAATCCTTTGGGAGCAGTCAAGATTGTTTGCACGGATAGCGGAGTTACGCTTACAGCAATCAGGAAAGCTGTTGACCTGCGCATCGGAATAAATCAAAACGGTAAGAGCCTCGGATTTTTGGAATACGAGTTCCTTAACAACGGAATGTACAGTATGACGAAAGACAGAGCAAAAATAAGCAACGATGATAAGCAATCAGTTTTGACTGTGTATGCTTCAGTTATGGCATTGATGGTTTTCGGAAGAAGCGATTTGAAAACGCCTGAACATAAAGAACGCCAGACCGCAAGTAGTTCTAAAAAGCTCACAAAGAAGCCTAAAAAGAGCAAACGGTCTGGTGTAACTTACATACTTTCCTGTTCTGGAAAAGAGCCTCACATAGCTGTAAAAGGTTCACACAGCAGTCCACAGGGAGTATTCTCTGTACGTGGACATTACAGACAATACAAAAGTGGCAAGGTTATCTGGATTGCACAATACACGAAAGGAACAGGTAGAAAAACAGATAAGTCTTACAGAATAGGCAGAACTGATTGAATTTTGAAAAGTCTTGTGATATAATACACGATAGCGTTTAGTAAAAGAGAAGCATCGCCACTTGATGAACAGGAATTACGGAACAGTCATCCTGCTTCCCGTAAGCATTGGGGACTGTATGCTCATTGTTTGATTTAAGGAGAGTTTATGTTAAAAGTTATTAAAAAGGTCGGCAATGCAAGGCTTTGCGATTTTGAAACCGTACACGGAACCATACACACCCCGGCATTTATGAACGTAGCAACGGCGGGCGCAATAAAAGGCGGTCTTTCTGCCGTTGATCTTGAAAATATCGAAACACAGGTTATGCTGTGCAACACATACCACCTTCACGTAAGACCGGGGGATGATTTGATTCACGACCTCGGCGGTCTTCACAAATTCACGGGGTGGAGCGGTCCTATTCTTACAGACAGCGGCGGATTTCAGGTCTTTTCGCTTGCTAAACTCCGCAAAATAAAAGAAGAGGGCGTCAGCTTTAATTCTCATGTAGACGGTCGCCGTATTTTTATGGGACCGGAAGAAAGTATGCAAATACAATCTCATTTGGGCTCTACCATTGCCATGGCTTTTGACGAGTGTGTTGAAAATCCTGCCGAATATTCATACTCCAAACAGTCATGCGCACGAACTGTAAGATGGCTTAAAAGATGTAAGTCTGAAATGGAAAGACTAAATTCTCTGCCTAACACCATAAATAAAAACCAACTCTTATTCGGAATCAATCAAGGGTGCACTTTTGATGATTTGCGCATAGAAAATATGAAAGAGATTGCCGATTTGGATCTTGACGGATATGCCATAGGCGGGCTTGCCGTCGGCGAACCCAAGGAAGATATGTATCGTATCATTTCGGCTGTTGAGCCGTATATGCCTGCGCAAAAACCGCGGTATCTTATGGGTGTAGGCACGCCCGGCAATATAATCGAAGGTGTAAGCAGAGGCGTTGACCTTTTTGACTGCGTAATGCCGAGCCGCAATGCAAGGCACGGTCATCTTTTTACTCATGCCGGCATCATAAATCTCAATAATGAAAAATATAAAAGAGATGATACCCCGATTGAGCCGGGCTGTAACTGTCCGACCTGTCGGAATCACTCAAAGGCCTATATAAGACATTTATTTAAAGCAGGGGAAATGCTTGCATTCAGACTAGCCGTAACACACAATCTTTATTTCTATAATAAATTGATGGCCGACATCAGATTATCTTTAGAAAATGATACATTCCCCGAGTTTAAGAAGCAATATGTTGATATACTTGACACAAGAATATAATTCGTCTTATTTTATATCTATGTTGTATTTATCTATAATATAAACATAAAAGATAATTCGTATCTGCTGTTCGTTTTGAATGGCAGATTTTTTCTTTAGGACCAAAACCGAGCATTAAAAAAATATTTAACGCTTAATATAATCAGTAAAACACCATCCACTTTCATAAAAAAGCAGAGGGTGTTTTAATTGTTGCGTTAAGAGTTAAGTATATTAACGATTAAATTATTTCAACTTCTTTTCTTGTTAATATATCCTGTAATACATATTATAACAAGCCAACTGGCACTTTCCAAAGAGCCTTTACTTTCCTGTACTTTATAAGAGAGTAAACATCCAATCCGAAAATTACCAACAACATAATCATGTATGTTGGCATATCCATAGAATTTATTATATGAAACAATATATAATCCTCCTTTTAATAGCCAATCCATGATTTTTTCCTTGAATAGCACAAATCAATAAAAACAAACCTTATGCCAATCTCCAAGATGCAAT